>Ga0209210_1000496_pt1 | contig 41407 bp, 44 predicted proteins | sample RifGroA1_FD_183991 | JGI IMG/M metagenome (GOLD analysis project Ga0209210, IMG submission 183991) | Contaminated groundwater microbial communities from Rifle, Colorado, USA - Rifle Groundwater A1 (SPAdes) (version 2) | ecosystem: Environmental > Aquatic > Deep subsurface > Groundwater >...
GACAAAACCGAGAGCAAGGAGTGGGGCGAGGCGTTGGCCGGTAGCGGCTTCCAAACCGTCACCGATGTTACCAAATCAACCGTGTTTAAGATTAAGTGCGCCTCGGCCAACGGCAGCGCCAGCATCGTTGATACGGTGGTGGTGAATGTGACCGGGCAACAACAAGAAAATCCAGAAGTTATTGAAGTCAGTACGGATTTAGAAGCGGATCCGGAAAGTGTCGAGTCTAGCGAGGATGTCACTCTTTCTTGGTCGGCTGACAAAGCCGATACTTGCGCGGCTTCAAGTCTGCCGGCCAATAGCGATTGGACTGGCACAGTTGCCACCTCCGGCACCAAAGTTATTGCTGAACTGGCAACGACCACCGCTTTTAGCTTATCATGCGAGAATGACACTGATGTCCATTCCGACAGTGTTACTGTTTCAGTCGGCAGTCAGTTGCCAACGCCAGGAGAGGATGATGATCCTCCTATTGTTCCTCAACCGGCACCTCTTAGCATGAGAATCATCGCGCCTAATGGTGGCGAGACTTGGCCGGTGGGTAGCGTCCAAGAGATTACTTGGGACTCGGCCAATGCCTCGGCTCCCAATCAGCCTGTTCGCATTGTTTTAATTGATCCCAGCGCTGAGGGTACTAGTGGCGAGGATCGGTTAATGATTGAGCGCAATGTACCCAACACCGGGAGTTATACTTGGACGGTGGGTAATTACCGCGATGGTCAAATCACCGGCGGCGCTCGTTACAAAATTAAAGTTTGTGTGGTAGCCAGCAGCGACAACGATGCTGTTTGTGATAAAAGCGACGCTCGCTTCACTATCCCAGTAGCGTCTATCACTCAAGCCGACCAAGCCAGCTTGATGGCCACGGCCGGGAGCATCCAATCAATTTTGGACGGTCTAAACGCGCTTCTCCGACTCCGGTACTAACAACCCCGACGCCTACCTCAAGTAGGGTCGGGGCCCCGACTAAAGCGTCGGGGTTAAATCACAATACTACTCAAAGTGCAAAGTCCTCGTCCTGGTGGCGAGGACTTTTGCGATGGCCGGGTGCTTGGTAAAATCAGGGTCGATGGCGATAATCGCTTGGGCGCTCGTCCGGGCGGCGGCCACCAAGTTGATATTTTTAATCGCTTCCATCCCGAGGTCGGAGATGCCCCACTGGCGCTCGCCGGTTAAGAGGCCGGCGCCCCGGAGTGCGAGGTCAAGCTCGGCCAGCTCGAAACCGTTTTTGGCTTGGCTTAAGGCTTTCAGTCTTTTAATTGAAGTCTCGCTTTTGGTCTCGGTGAAGAGGTAGCAATAAGCTTGATGGGAAGAGCGGAAGACGCGCCCGCGGAGTTGGTGGAGTTGAGCGAGGCCAAAGCGCTCGGCCCCCTCGATGATGATGCTGGTGGCGTTGGGCACATTCACCCCCACCTCCACCACAGAGGTGGCCACGAGGATGTGGGCGGCGCCTCGCGCAAACTCGCTCATCACCTCCTCTTTACTTGGTTTTCCGCCCGAGGCGGACCCGCCTCGGGCGGGTAATTTAGAGTGGACGAGGGCGATTTTAAACTCGGGGAAGATTTTCTCGGCCAAGCGCTTGGCCTCGGCTTTGGCACTCTTCACCAAGAGGGCATTAATCTTTTCCGGATCAGGCTCATTAATCCTTGGGCAGATTACATAGACTTGTCGGCCGGCGGCAAGCTCTTGCCGGATAGCTTCGTAAACCTTTTGCCTTTCGGCTTCGCTCGCCGGCACAATTTGGGTAATAATCTCTTTGCGCCCGGCCGGCAACTCATCGAGGAGCGAGAGATCCAAGTCGCCATAAATAGTGAGTGCCAAAGTTCTCGGTATTGGTGTCGCCGTCATCGACAACAAGTGAGGGGCTTGGTTGCTATTTTTTTGCACCAACTTGCCGCGCTGACTGGTGCCGAAGCGGTGTTGCTCGTCGATAATTACATAAGCCAAGTTTTTCCATTTGACCGTGTGTCCGCCCGAGGCGGATCCGCCTCGGGCGGAGATTAGGGCGTGAGTGCCAATCAAAATCGGGATTTCGCCGTTAGCCACCCACTTGAGGAGTTGCGTCCGTGAGATGTCGGTGTAACCGCGGCGGTCCACTTTGGCTGGGAATTTGTAACAGCCCGAGCCGGTGATAAGACCAACTTGAGTGTTTAAACCCTTGAAGAACTCAATAAAATTTTCAAAATGTTGGCGGGCGAGGATTTCGGTGGGCGCCATGTAACCTACTTCAAACCCGGCTTGGACGACGGCGTAGGCGGTCGCCGCGGCAACCGCCGTTTTGCCCGAGCCCACGTCGCCTTCCAACAGGCGAGTCATCGGTTCGCCCCGACGGAAGTCTTGCAAAATCTCATCAATCGCTCGGGTCTGCGCGCCGGTTAACTTGAATGGAAAGCGAGATAAAAACTGGCTCAATTTTTCGGTCGCCACTTCTATCTTCGCCGCGCCGTGGGCGTGGTACTCTTGCCGATCGCGCAAACGCGAGAGCTGGATGAAAAAGATTTCCTCAAAAGCGAAGCGTTTGCGCGCCGCCTCGGCATCGGCGCGCCGCCGCGGCGCGTGGACCCACACGAGGGCGGTGGCCAAAGTGGGCAAATGGTATTTTTTTAATAATTCAGCCGGAATCGGGTCAATAATTTGCTCGTGAATCTTCTCCTCCAACAAAGTTTTGAGATGATGATGGAACCAGCCCGAGGAGAGGCTACGCGTTTCGGGATACACTGGCACCGGAACTTGGTCTGTATTGTCGCCGTTAATAAATAATGAGTCGCCGGCGGCGAGCTTGTTATCGCTGGTAATCGCTTGGCTCGTAATTTCCGGATTAGCCAAATAGAGCTTGCCGGCGCGCTCGGCTACCCGCCCGCGGAAGTAGGCGCTTACCCCGGCCGGCGCCCGTTTAGCCAAGTAAGCCTGGTGGAACCAGATAATCTTGATTTGCCCACTCTCATCTTTAACCATCGCTTCAGCCATCGGGATTTTTTTCCGCCAAGCTTTTTTCGTTTCCGATTTGAGCACTTGGGCATAAATAATCGCTTCCTCGCCGGCTTTAAGCTCGCCAATCTTTTTGGCCAGGCCGGCGGTGCCATAGCGAGCGGGGAAGTAGCGGAGCAAACTCTCAAGCGTTTTAAGCTCGAGTTTCTCCAGCGCTTTAAGTTGGAGTGGGTTGGGCCGGAAGCGCTCAGTGATTAGCGAGTCGGGGGTTAAAGCCATTTAGGTTATTTTAACACGGCTGCCCCTTGCGCTTATCGGCGATAAGTTTTATCCTGAAGTCAGAATAGTGGGGCTCGGGTTGAGACAGAGGGAGGGTCTTAACATGACAGAAGAAACGGGTGATCCCCAATTGCGGGATCAAAATATTGAGCAGTGGGAGCTGTCTCAAACAGATTTTAACCGCTGGGTGGCCGGGGTGCAGTTGGGTCGTAACCCTTCGCCCCTTGAGGCCTTCATTCACTTTGCAAAAAACGGCGCCGAGCGGTACCGCCAAGAGCACTCCCAAGCGTGTAATTCGGTTTGAGACCGCAACCCCGAGCGGTCTCGAAGAAACCCCGGTCTAATCGTCTTCAGCAGAAGCGACCGGGGTTTTTATTTTGGTGCAGACGGCTTGATAAACAGTCGGGCGAGGCGGAGCTCACGGTAAGTGTAAGATGGGTCCAAGAGCGCAAGAGCCGGCGCAAGCGGCATTTTCTTTTCTTGTTGGTAAATTGTTTTCAGGGCTTTAGTCATTATTGCCAACCGGTTGGTATCAAAGTTGAGATAAGCCAAGTTATGTTTGGGGTCAATTTGGCCGCTTTGGGCCAACTTCTCCAAGTGGCCGATAATCGTCTCAACTGTTAGGTCGCGACGCTCGGCTATCTCGGCCAAACTTAATTGTTCAACCAACAACATTTTGGTCTCATGGTAAGTGGCCCCGCGCTTTTTAACCGGTTTGATTTGGCGCCCGCGCCCGGCGCGGCCGCCGCAAGCGCGGATAAAATTGGCGTGCATTATCTCAAGCTCTTGAATTGGCAAGGCGGCAAATTGCTCGCCGGCGGTGGTGGACTCGGCCCGGAAGCGCTTATCCTCCCGACTAATCTCGGGGTGGACCTCGAGGGCGCGGCCATTTAAGCCGGCGAGCGACAAGCCCTTAAGCGTTCGCAGTCGCGAGAGCGCCACATAGCCTTGGCCGTATTCGAAAGTTTGCGAGAGATCCATGTGGGCGGTATCAAGCGACATCCCTTGGCTCTTGTGCACGGTTATGGCCCAAGCCAGCCGGAGTGGCACTTGTTTAATCCGCGCCAGCACTCGATCGCCATCCTCGATGTGCCACTCGGCCGCTTCGGCCACGATAGTTTTGCCGGTCACAGTTTTGATTATTGGCCAGCCCTCGCCGGGGGCAAAATCGATGACGGTGCCGAGGGTGCCGTTAACATAGCGGCGAGAAGTAATATCGTTTTTGGTAAACATCACTCGGGCGCCAACTTTAAGGGCGAGGGTTTCCGGCGAGAGGCAGCCGCGCTTAAGCGGGGAAACCAACTTCTCCGGACCGTTAGCTTCCATAGTGTAAGTTTTGGCCGGACCGGACAGCTTAGCGAGCTCGCCCTCGTTAATCAGGTCCACATCGGCATTGTGCGAGTAGAGTTGGGTAATGCCCTCGGTCGGCTTGGCCGCGTAACGGCTACGCAACAATTGCCGGTGGTTATCGGCAAAGGTGCCGGCGCGGATGGCCGAGAGCAGGTCCAGCCAGTTGGTGTTGGCTTGGCGGTGTTGCTCGGAGAGGTAACAAACAATCGGTTTAAGCCTGTCCCAGGCGGCTGAGCGGAAGGCAAATTGCTCGGCCGCGAGATCGCTCTCCGGCCGGCTGACCGGCGGTAGTTGGAAAAAGTCGCCGACCAAAATAACTTGCAGCCCGCCAAACGGCTCGCGGTTGCGTCTAATCTCTTGGCAGGCTTGGTCGACCATCAAGAGGGCGCGGGCCGAGAGCATTGAGACCTCGTCGATAATTAAAATTGAGGCTTGGCCAATCCGCCGGACGGCCGTCCGATTTTGGCTTAAACGGTCGAGGTCGTAGGCGCTCAACTCTCGCCTAACGCCGATACCGCTCCAGGCGTGGATGGTGAGGCCGCCAATATGAGTGGCGGCAATGCCGGTGGAGGCGGTAATGGCCGGCTCGATGCCGGCCGAGCGCAAATAAGCCACATATTGGTTAATGGTATGAGTCTTGCCACTGCCCGGCTCGCCGGTGAGGAAGGCGTTGACGCCGGTTTTGAGGATAGCTAACGCCTCGCTTTGGGTCATATTGGTCATTATATCAAATCACCTTGCAATCATTGCCGTTTCCGCTAAGATGGAATGCGGACCGTGGTCTTAAAGTGTAATAGTGTAGGTAAAACAGGGGAGGAGGTATTGATGACAAAAGGAACAGAAGAAGCGGTTAGAACCAAAGCGGCCATTAAACCGGAGATACTCGAAGAGATTCTCCATCATCCGCGAGACCTCGAGGTGCAAACAACTTTAAGGGTCCGAGCGGGTATGCCGGCCGTGTACGGGTTGATTATCGGCCGGGGACCGAGAGGCAAATTTGCCAAATTTTATTGGGAGGATCCGCAGTTTGCCAACAAAAAGGAGGTCATTGAGCGAATCCGGACAATCTTGGAAGCGGCGCTCGACACGGCCGAATGCAACCCCCAACTTATTTGGGATTTGGATCAAGAAACGGTAGATCGGATTGTAGTCCGACTTACTGCTGGACTGAAAGTTCACACTTATCACCCCAGTTTTCAAGAAGCGAGCTAGCCGCTCGCCGGCAAACAAATAGGGCGTTCGGTCCAAGACCGAACGCCCTTTCTCATTCAATTATTTAGAGCGATGCGGACAGCCGGCGAAGCAACAGGGCCGGCGCATCCCGCTCTTAAGCTTTGAGAGTGTTTTCTCAATCCGGATATTCCTCGTCTCGGCTTTTTTGCCAGAAATAACCCAGCAAATCCACTCGTTACGGGCGAGTGGGGTAATGTTGGCCCAAGCAGCTTGGGCCTTGGGTGCGGCGGCCAGCGCTTGTTTAAAATCTGCCGGCAGCTTATGCGCCGCCCCGCCCTTTTTAACTTGTTTAGTTTGCGTGTTTGCCATGTTTTCTTATTGTAACAAAATCAGATTGAAAAAATAAATAAAAGAAAAACCCGGTAAGTTTGTTCGGTTGAACAAACTTACCGGGCAGGTGCAACACTAATCGTCGAGGAAGTTTAGTAGTTTTTGGACCTTTCCCCGTAAATCAGCCCAAATACTCTCAACTATGTCGGCGGTCCCGACGATGACGAGGAACGCTAACGGCAGGATGAAGATAATCCGATAGCGGATTAAAAAGACGAAGGAACCGATCTCTTCATAACCCCATCCCATAAGCAGGCGCGAAGCGCCGTTTGCGATGATGGGGAGGCAGAGGTACACAGCTACTAGCCAAAACGCAATACTGCTTCGCCTTCGTACTTTGGCTCGGGGTGAGGGAACCTCGCCTAATACATAGATTAGGAATAGAGATAATATTCCCGCCGGGGCAATCCAGACGGTCATGACAAAAGCGAATCCGCCGAAGCTCCCGCCGGCGAGGTAAGTGTAGGGTATTGAAACGGCACATCCTACTAATAAATACAACCCCACCTGAACAATCATCATCATTATAGGCATCCCAGCCCCCTCCCTTGTTAAGGTTCTAATTAATCCTTGTTCAACCGCAATCCTAAAACAAATCAGCTGATTTAGCAAGCCCCAAAATCCGAATCATTCGGATTGAAAAATGCGAGGAAAGGGGTTTTGTCAACTATGGTACCGACTGGTTGACAAACGTCAACCAGTCGGTTAAACTGTTGTTATGGAAGCAAAACATCAAGATAAGCAATATTTTACCGTGGCGGAACTGGCCGGAATTTTGGGCGTAACGCGCTCGGCTGTCCACAAGCGGATTAAGTCTGGCGAAATTAAGACTATCCGCCTAGGCAAACTCCATGCCATCTCGGCGGACTCTTTGCCGGCCATTTTGCGGACGATCATTGGCGAGGAGAGAAAGGAGGATATTGAGGCAGTGGTTAAGCGAGTGGTTAAGGAGTATGGCCAAACGCTCAAACTCTTGGGTGAGGAATAAATTGCCGTTACTATGACTACTCTCAAAACCTTAAACATTGCCGATGTGGAGTATGTGGCTGTCACCTTGGCTCGAGAGCTAATGGCTTGGTCCGAACCAATTCCCGACTTCGGTACCCGCTTCCCTAATGTGTTGGAGCGGTGCTTAGTGGCGCCCTTCCAATCTTTTAACCGACGGCAGCTTTACCCTGGTTTGCTTAAGAAGGCGGCTATCCTGTTTTATTTGATGATTAAAAATCATCCCTTCCAAAACGGCAACAAGCGGATTGCCATGACCACCGTTTTCTACTTTTTCCATCTAAACGACAAGTGGCTCCGGGTAGATAATCAAGAGCTCTACAATTTTGCCAAATGGGTGGCCGAGAGTAATCCCAAACTTAAAGATGACACCGTTAAGGCTGTTGAAACCTTCTTCAAAAATTATCTTATTTCGATTGATAAATAACCCGCCCGCCCGAATTGAAAAATGAGGGGGAAAGTGGTACAGTAAGGCCAATATTTTATATTAATGGAGAGTTGGCTGAGTGGTCGAAAGCGCCTCACTGCTAACGAGGTAGGGGTGTAAAAGCCCCTCGAGGGTTCGAATCCCTCACTCTCCGCACTGGCAATTTAGCCATACTGAAAGCCTGGAAGTATGGCTCAAATTGGCAGCGATAAGTGAGTAGGGATTCGAAAGGCGGAGGCCGAACATTTTATTCAAAATGTGTCCGGCCGAGCCCGGGCAGGAGCCACACAATATTTTTGGAATTTTTGAACAAAAATATTGCTGTGAGCTGACGCCGAATCCCTCACTCTCCGCCAAAATAAATTATGAAAGGAATTATTTACATAATGACAACAGCTGTTTCTGGTTTAATAAAAATAGGCCAAACTGGCACTGTTAATTTTCAAGAACGAATGCGTTTTCTTGAAGCAAATGGCTATTATAATGTTTCTGGCCTTAAAAGATTTTTTGCGATTGAACTTGAGGATTACAACGACAAAGAAAATCTCTTAAAGGAAATTTTTAATAAACATCGGGTTGGGGAGAGTGAATTATTTGCTATTGATTACGATTTAGTGCGACAACTTCTATTGTCATTTGATGGTAGGGTGATTTATCCCAAAGACATAAACAAAGAAAAAGAATTTGATGAGGTTTCAAAAGCTAGAGAGCAAGGAGCAATGTTTAGTTTTTATAAAAAAGGAATCAAGAACGGAGAAGAGATTGTTTTTATTGCTGACAAAGAAATCACGGCGAAAGTTGTTGGTGAGCGCGAAGTAGAATATGGCGAACAAATTTGGAAACTTGCACCGCTGACCCACAAAATATATGAGCAAAAAGGAGAATTAAATAATAGTGGCGCATACCAAGGGGCGGCTTATTGGCAATATAAAGGCAAACGGCTAAGAGATTTGCTGGATATCAATTAAGACTATGACTATACAAAATCAAACCATCACAAAAATTGCGGACGTGTTTGACATAAACAAAATCTATGCCCGACACCTTTTCCATATCGCAGACAAAGAAAATATGTTTGATAGCATCGCAAAGATCATTGACGAAAAACCAAAGCCGTTTGTGAAATGGGTCGGAGGAAAAAGACAACTCCTTCACCAATTCCGTGATCTTGGGTTGTATCCGCCGGAGGGTTTTGATCCAATTACGAATACTTACTACGAGCCGTTTGTGGGCGGAGGCGCTGTCTTTTTTGACCTACTTCCAAAGAAAGCGGAGCTTTCGGATCTCAATCACGAATTAGTCACAACCTACAATGTCGTCAAGTATGATGTTGGTGCGCTCATAAAATCTCTACACAAACATAAGTACGAAAAAGAATACTATCTAAAAATTCGCGCAAAAGATCCCAAAAAGTTATCAAGTATTGAAATCGCCTCTCGGTTTATTTACCTAAACCGAACAGGGTTCAATGGCATGTATCGCGTCAATGGTCGCGACGAATTTAATGTACCGTTCGGAAAGTACACAAACCCGATTATTTGCGACGAGAAAAACTTGCGGCGCGCGTCTAAAGTGTTACAAAAAGTTACTATCAAACAACAGGACTACAAAAACGTTCGCAAAAAAGCAAAGAAAGGAGATTTTGTGTATTTCGATCCGCCGTACTATCCAGTAAGCAAAACCGCTTCGTTTACTTCATATACTGCAGAAATGTTTCTGGAAGACGAGCAGACCGAGCTCTGCGATATATTCGTCGAACTACACAAGCGAGGTTGTTTCGTCATGCTTTCAAATTCAGACACTCCATTTATAAATAAAATTTATTCGGGAATCACCGGCGTTAAAATTACAAAAGTCAAAGCAGGTCGCGCCATCAATTCCAAAGGGTCAAAGCGTGGAAAAATTACAGAGGTTTTGATAACTAATTATTAACTTATTTATGGCAAACAATAATTCCTGGCAAAAAATATTTGATGATAATAGGATTTTAGAAAATGATTTTTCTAAACAACCTTTTTATTTATCTGCAAAGGATATAAAGAAATCTGTCCAAGATTTTCAAAACACTTCAGAAAAAGAGGTGCGTATTTTATGCAAAATGGACACACGCGAAAGTGTCCCCGAGATAATGAAGAAAAATGGCTTAATTTTATTACCTGTAAAAAATAAGTTTTACGTTATCGTAAAAGGAGAAGGCTATGTAGATATCCCAGATATTGAAGGTGACGCAGAGATATACAATACGAAGCTTGATTTTGATTTAGATACTACAAAAATAGGAAATTCTGAGATGCAACATCTTGATTTTGCCTATGCCTCGAGTCTCATTAGAACTTTTATGGAAGATTCAAGTCTTGTCCTCACTATTCGTGGTAGAAAATATACTCCTGAATTTACTTATAAAGTAGGTAATAATACAGTTGAAACAAAAGGAGTGCAAACAGAAGTAGATGCTGGTTACGAAGGAAAAAATAAAGTTGTCTTAATTGAAGCAAAAAATTCTTCCACAAAAAATACAATAATTAGGCAGTTATATTACCCTTATAGACAGTGGTCAGAACATACAAAGAAAAAAGTCTTTCTGTTATTTTTTGAGAAAAGAGTTGACGAATATTTAATTTGGCAATATGAATTTACAGATAAAAATAATTACGATTCAATAAAACTTGTAAAGTCAAAAAAGTATAAAATTATTTGATGTCTCAAAAAAATTTAAAACTTCATCCAGAAGAATTTGATTTGGAATGCACAACAGTGTGGGCTTTTCCGCGTCGCGGAAATTGGGCGACTCATAAATCAGATTGGCGCGGAAACTGGTCGCCAGAAGTAGCTCGAAATCTTATTTTACGTTATTCAAAAGAAAAGGATCACTTGCTCGATTGCATGATTGGTGGTGGCACTACTGCAATAGAAGCTAAAATTTTAAATCGCCATATTACTTGTATTGATGTTAATGAGGAAGCGTTAGAGAGAACGAAAAAATCCCTTGAGTTTGAGGTTGATAACAAAGCAAAACAGCGCGTGGTGAAATGCGATGCGAGAGATATGAGTTTTATTGAAGATAATGAAATTGATTTTGTTTTAACTCATCCTCCGTATGCCGACATCATAAAATATAGCGAGGGTAAGATTAAAGAAGATTTATCAGCAATACACGATATCGATGCTTTTGTTGATGAGATAGAAAAAGTCGCTAAAGAATTATTTCGAGTTTTAAGGAAAGGAAAATACTGCGCAATTTTGATGGGAGATACACGCAGAAACAAAATGTATCAACCTCTTGCGTTTAAAGTTATGGAAAGATTTTTGAAAGTTGGCTTTGTTTTAAAAGAAGATATTATCAAAAGACAATTTAATTGCAAAGCAACGGGGTTTTGGGTTACAAAATCAAAAGGATCAAATTTTTTGCTAATTATGCACGAACATCTCTTTGTGTTTCAAAAATAAGTTTTTTTTCTGAAATAAAAATAGAGCGTGGATCCCCAACGCAACAAGTCTATTTTGTTACTCCTATATTAGTGAATTCCGGTAAAATTTAACTAACAAAATACAAAACCCGCCCCAATTGGGGCGGGTTTTGGGTGGGCGAGGCGATACCTTTCTCGGAACTTATTTTTGATTGACCGTGGTTACTCGTTGATTGTTTTAGATTTTCTCCTTCAATTTAGTTTCCTAATAGTCCAGTATCTTTTATCCTGCCCCTTACCTTGTATGACAGACGGGGATACAATTAGCGCAACCGTCGATTTCAATATCTGGCCATTTTTTCTTGGCTTCGGCAATTGCATCACGACAAGAATTAAAGTATCCAACAAGAACCCGATTTTTTGGGTCGGGTAGAGTTGGACAATAAAATTCTTTATGAACCTCATGCTCACCAGTGGGCTGAACATTTTCGTTGATGATATATTTATCCATCGATAGATTCCTATGCTTTTAATCGATTCGACCTTTTAATGCCTCGATTCTAGCACGTTCTCTTATATGTCAAATTGCCTTAAAAACCCTTAAAGTGCGGCAAAAAGTGACTAAGATGGGGATAAGTGTCGTTGTTTTTTAGGTGAGAAAATGCCGGAGTAGCGATTTTGGTCCGGAGATGGTAATATTGGCATATCAAATGAAATTGAGTTACTTCCGCTTTAGATAGCCACCCCGACAGCCGTTTTTACGGTTGTTTGAGGGTGGCTTTTCTATTGCCTTTGTAGCTCAACGGCAGAGCATACCCTTGAAACGGGTGAGATAGAGGTTCAATTCCTCTCAAAGGCACAATGCCCTCGTAGCTCAAGGGATAGAGCGAGCCGGTTCTAACGGAAGGGTTGGGGGTTCGAGTCCTCCCGAGGGTACTATCGGTCTAAAACAACAAACTGGCGGGAAATGGGAAATGGGGTCAGGGAAATGGGGTCAGCCACCATTTAGTTAGAGAGAGTTACCATGGACATCGCCGAAGTTGCAGCTATCGAGATTGCCGAGGAGTTTTAAGAAGGAAATCTAATTTTACCCCTAACTTTGTCTAAGCTATAATTACCCTATGTTGAAGAGTAAAGTCATTGGGGTGCTGGCGGTGGTGGCCATTGTGGTGGGGTTGGTGGCGATTGGCTTCCAAACCGGGTTTTTTGCCTACTCCACCACTTACATTGGCAGTGATGATAATTTATTCAGTGGCGAGTGCAATGTGCTCCTCTTCCCGCTAAACGGCTACCTTACCACTTACATCCCCGAGGTCACTACCGATGAGGTTTGGGCCGATGCCACCGCCTCGGAAGACATTGTCGACGGCCTGATGACGGCGCAAGAGGACCCGGCGATGAAGGCGGTCCTCTTATACATAGACTCGTCCGGCGGCGACCCGGTGGCCGGGGAGGAAGTGGCCAACGCCTTAAAAAGCTTTACCAAGCCCAACGCGGCGGTAATCCGCGGCTTGGGCGCCTCGGCCGCCTACTGGGCGGCCTCGGGGGCGGATAAGATCTACGCCTCGCGGGTCTCCGATGTGGGTAGCCTTGGCGTGACCTTCTCTTACCTCGACGAGGCGATTAAGAACGAGCGCGAGGGCTACACTTACAACGAGCTGTCATCCGCTCAATACAAGACCCTGGGCGACCCGGGCCGGGCCTTAACCGCCGACGAGCGGGCGATTATCCTCGCTGATTTGAAGAAGACTCACGATGTCTTCATCGAAGCCGTGGCCGCCAATCGGGGCCTCTCCACCAGTACGGTGGCGGCGTTCGCCACCGGCCTCACTTATCTGGGCGAGGATGCCTTGGCCAAGGGGTTGGTGGATGAGATTGGCGACCTCCAGGCGGCGCTTAAATACTTGGAGGGCGAGATGGGCGAGGAAGCGACAGTGTGTTGGTTTTAGATAAAAAGTGGTGAATTTGTGCTGTTTTTTGTATAAATTCACCATAATTTGCAAAAAATAATATGACTGACGAAATTACAACAAAAATAGCTCTGTTTAAGGGAAAAGAGATTAGAAAAACGCTTCATAACGGCGAGTGGTGGTTTGTGGTGGAGGATGTCGTCTCAGCGCTTATTGACTCAAATGATTCCAAACAATACATCCAGCGCTTAAAGCGACGAGATTTGGAGTTATCCACAGGGTGGGTACAGATTGTACGTACCCTTGACATACCCACAGGAGGTGGGCGGCAAAAGATGAGTTGTGCCAATACCGAGGGTATTTTTCGTATTATTCAGTCAATCCCATCGCCTAAAGCTGAGCCATTCAAGCGGTGGTTGGCAAAGGTTGGTTATGAGCGTATTCAGGAAATAGAAAATCCGGAGCTGGCGACAAGACGCACCAGGATACTCTATAAGCTCAAAGGGTACAGTGAGGATTGGATAGAGAAGCGAATGCGAGGTATCGCTATTCGTGAAGAACTAACTGATGAATGGAAAAATAGAGGGGCAAAAGATCGCCAAGATTATGAAATCTTAACTGCTGAAATCTCCAAGGCCACTTTTGGTGTTACACCGAGCGAATACAAAAAATTAAAAGGACTCAAACGAGAAAACTTACGCGATCATATGGATGACTTTGAACTGATTTTCAATATGCTTGGCGAACGTGCTACGACCGAGATTCATCGTACCGAAGACTCAAAGGGAGTAGGGAAATTACGGTCCGATGCAAAAGCAGGCGGTAATATTGCTGGTGGAGCCAGAAAGAATTTGGAAAAACGCCTTGGTCGATCCGTGGTATCAAAAAAGAATTTCCTTAAAAATTCAGAGGATAAAAAACGACTTTGACACCCTCGCAAATCGTGATAGGGTTGGGGAGGATCCCATTAGAAACTGCGGGTAGAACCCTGTTTCTAACGGGACGAGGTCCTAAGATAAACAGCAACTTGAAAGGAGGTGAGTGTAATGTTGGAAACAACCTGTCTACGATATGAAATGATTGTGGACGGATGCCCCAAGTTCGTCCCATTTCGCGAAGCATATGTTTTGTATGATTGCGGACATCGGTCAGTTACTTTCGGTTCGTTGGTAGTCATAGATGAGCTTGGCACAACAAGGCCAATGACCAACGAAGAGCGTAATCAGATTGCTAATGCTGCCGATAGATACAGCGAAAGCAAATAACGCCCCGCCCCGTGGAGGATAGTAAGCTATCCTCCACGGGTTTTATTTTTTTGTTATAATTTTAGTGTCATCATCGACAACTTTAAACGTCATCAGTTAAGTATGAAGTTGCTTATTCATTGGTTGGCCTCGGCGGTGGCCGTAGGCATTGCCGCCTACTTAATCCCCGGCGTCACCGTTGATTTAACGGGGGCGCTAATCGCGGCCGTGGTCATCGCCCTAGTCAACATCTTAATCAAGCCGGCTCTGTTTGTATTAACATTGCCCTTGACCATCGTTACTCTCGGGCTCTTTTGGCTGGTGGTCAACGCCGTTTTGGTGTGGCTGGTGGCCACCTTGGTGCCCGGCTTTACCATTGTCAGCTTTTGGCCGGCGTTTTGGTTTGCCATTATCCTCGCGCTCGTTAACTGGTTGTTTGAGAGTTGGGCGGAGTAAAGTCTCTCGGATGGTTTAACCAAGGCGGACGCTGAGTAAAGTGTCCGCCATTTTTGTTGCATTACTAAACGCCGGGTCTATAATAGAGGCGAAAAGTCTTTTTATAAAAATCTAATTTTTATTTTTTCATGACCAATCCGATTGTGAAGATGGTGAGCATGGATGAGCTTAAGGGCGAGGCGAAGAAGATTTACCAGGGTTTTATTACCAAGGGCAAAAAGGTGCCCAAGTGGGTGGAGGTGATGGCTAATTGCGAGGACATCCTGGTTGGCTTCTTTACCATGTTTAAGGCGACGATGGACGACGCGCCGCTCCCGGCCATCCTCAAATGGAAGGTGGCCGATGAGGTCTCGCGACTCAATCAATGCGAGTTTTGTCTTGATGTCACTCACGCCCAACTCAAGCAGTTTGGCGTTTCCGACGAGGCGTTGGCCGACTTGGTAGGTACGGCCAACGGGCGGGAAAAGATTGCCCTCGCTTATGCTCGGGCGATGACGGAGAAGGCCTATGAGATGCCGGCCGAGGTGGTGGCCACTGCCCGACAGCATTTCTCTGACGAAGAATTAGTGGAACTGGCGGCGGTGGTGGGCCTCTTTAATTACATTAACCGCTTCAACGACGCCCTGGGCGTGCTGCCAGAGTAGTAAGTAAAGGAAAACCCCCGCCACAACTTCGCAGATGTTGGCGGGGGTTTTCCTTTTGGATGTTAAGATAAATCCTTCAATGGACTCAGGATAAATGTTTGGAGACCAATTTGGTCATCTCAAACATATTAACCGTCGCTTTGCCGTCGAAGACCTTCTTCAAATTGTCGTCGGCGTTGATGTTGCGCTTGTTGGCCGGGTCCTGGAGGTCATGCTTCTTGATGTAGACCCAGAGGGCTTTAACCACTTCCGAACGAGGCATCGGGCCCGGGCCCACCACGGCGGCCAGCTCGGGGCTGACAGCAAGCGGCTTCATAAAAGCAGAATTCGCTTTTGGCATAGATTGTTAAATTAAGGCTATTAAAAGGGCTGATAAATCTCCACCTCCCTATTATAGCCAGGTTGGGGATTACGGGCAAGCGCTTTGTCAATAGAGGGGGTATAATAGCGTTAGGATTATTAGTTGTTAATTTTTTATAAAGTTATGGTTTTAACCATTCTTTTGTCCAAGGTCTTCGGTATTTACCTGGTGATCTTGGGGGTGGCGTGCCTGGCTCGCCGCAAGTATTTAAGCTCGGTGTTTGCCGGCTTTGTGGATCATCGTTTACTTAGGATGGTCATTGCCATTGCCGAGTTGGTTGCCGGTCTCTTCCTCGTTATCACTCATCAAGACTGGAGCAATTTGGCGGCCGGGATTATCACCTTCTTCGGTTGGGCTATGACCATTGAGGGTGTGGCTTACCTCTTCCTCTCTGATCGGGCGGTGGCCAAACTCTTCAAGGTCTTCAATACCAAGGTTTGGTACATTGTGGGCGGTTTGCTCTCGGTGGTGGTGGGTCTTTACCTCATCTCCATTGGTTGGGATCTCAATTGGGCGGCTTTGATTGCGGCCTAACTCTTTTTTAGGCAGCCAACCCCAGTCGCCATAGGCGACCGGGGTTTGTGTTATAATGACAATCATTATTAATTAGCTAATTTTATTACTGATGAAGAAATTATATTGGGTTTATCTATTAATCGCGATTGTGGTGGTGGCCGGCGGCCTGTGGTGGCTCGCGGGCGATAACGCTCCTACCTTAATTACTCCCAAGCCCGAGCGCTTGGTGGGCGATGAGGCCAAACTGGCCGAGGCCATCAGTTCGGCCGAGGTCCGGATTCCCGAGCTTAACATTGCTGCCAAGTTGGAGGAGGGTGAGGCCGACTTTGCAAGCGGCGGCTTAACGGCCGGCTCCATCAGACTGGTCTCGGTGTTGGGGCAACAGCCGCTCGCCGATGGCAGTTACGATGTTTTTGCCAATCTCTCGGTTAATACCGGCGGCACGGGCACCTTCAACTATGTGGGCTTGTTCCATGTGTCTGCCGAGGGAGTCAACAACACTTCCGCCGTGTTTGTGGGCGATCGGGTGGTGATTGAGGGTGTTGTCTTCGGCGATGATTTGCCCGAGGGCGGTTACCGCTTGAGTATCAATTACTTGGGCCGCGACTTGGGTGACGCCATGGTCTCGGAACCAACAATTGCCGACAGTCTTGAATTGCGGGTGACCGACCACGAGATTACCGGTCTTAAGTATTAAAATTAGATAGAAGATGAAAAAAGGTTATATTAGCAACATTGAGCAAGAGACTGTCGAGAACACCGACTTCCGCCGGGTGCTCTACACCGGCCAGTTTAGTCAGTTGGTCCTAATGAGCCTTAAGCCGGGCGAGGACATTGGCGAGGAGATCCACGAGACGATTGATCAGTTTATCCGGGTGGAGGCGGGCTCTGGAGTCGCCAAGCTTGGCGAGAGCGAGCAGGTGGTAAGCGACGGCACGGCGATTGTGGTGCCGGCCGGCATTACGCACAATATCACCAACACCGGCACGGAGCCGCTTAAACTCTACACTATTTACTCACCGCCCGAGCACCTAGATGGCACCGTGCGCGCCACCAAGGAGGAGGCGGAAGCACCGGAGAATGAGGAACACTTCGACGGTGTGACGAGCGAGTAAAACCAACCAACCACAAAATCGGCCAGTGTCTGCTCCCGGTCATAACGGGGAAGTCGCGACCACTGGCCGGTTTTGTTTTTGTTTTGTTTTTGCTATTCAGCGCTGGCGCCGGTGCCGCCGTCGGGCTCAACCGGTATCACGCGATCCGCTTGGAGCGAGAAGGCGAGGATGAACTCGTCGTCGATGATGGCATTGTCGGCCAAACCGGTTAAGAGCGAGTCGGAGCCGAACTTAACGCCGTAACGGGTGCGATCCACTACTGCCTCGCCGATAATGGTGAGAGTGTCGCCCTGTTGGGCGATAGTGGCCGGAATCTGAATCGACTCGGTGACACCGCGGATGGTTAAGTTACCAACCAAGGTGTAGCGATTGGCCTGTGTCTCGGCCGTGACCGCCGTTAGAGTAAAGGCGGCGGTGGGATAAGTGGCCACAGCGAAAAAGTCGTCGCTCTTTAAATGTTCTTCAAGCCGAGTGAGGGTGCCTTGGGTATTGCTGGTTTGACCGGGCTTAAGGCTCGTCATATCGATTACTACCTCGCCGGCGCTCGCCGCGCCGCCCGCGATGACTACTTGGCCGGAAGCAATCTCAATCGTGCCGCTATCCACATAACCGGGGACGAGTGTTTTGCCGGCCTGCCAAGTGAGAGTAGAGGCGGCTGGGTCCACAACATAAGTGCCGTCGGCAATTGGGGTGGCGGTTATCTCCTCCACCAGGGTTCGACCGTCGGGGGTAAGACATTGGCGCGGGTAACTCTCCATCACCGGGTGGCCGGCGGCGACACACTCCTCGAAGGTGGTAATAGCTGGCTCGCCACCTTGCTGATAGAACCACCAACCGGCGCCGGCAATGATTAAAATGGCAATTAAGCCTAAAACGGTGTTTTTCATAATGATTTTTGCTTAAACCTTATAATTTTTGGATTTCTTTCAAATCCTTGTCTGGTAAATAAAGAACTAACAGACCGACGATGATACCGCCGATAGCGGTGTAAAAGTGGTCGTTGTTGAACAAAATCAAGTCAATGCCGTCCAACACATACCAAGTGCCGCGCCAAATGAGCACCAAACCAATCACAATCAGCAAATTGCTGGCAAAGTAGGCTAGTAATCGGCTCGTGGTCTTCATCTTGGCCATTATACTATATTGCTTGCCGGACTTGCCAGTCGGGAAAAAACGGGGAGAGAGGTGATATAATGACGATAATACCCATAATCCATTACGCCTCTTGACTCCCTCATATCTCCCGACCGGTAGATTAAATACTTGACATACAAGTTATACTGTGCAATAATCGCAAACAGATGGAAGTTGAAATTACCTAGGAAATTGAGGATAAATCCGGCCCCGCCGGAGAAGGAGGTTTGAGATGGAATTAAGAAAGCATCTACTGGCGTCATTGGCATTAACCCTGGCCCTGGTGGTGGTCGTCAATCTTTTTTGGCTGGCTGGCTGGGGTTTGCTGGCCTTGGGTTATGCTGTTGGGTCGTTGGTGTGTGGCATAGGGATTGTGTTGGCTGGGGCTATTATAATTCTTTCTGTCTCGGCTGCTATGGTTGAGACAATGAAGGTAGTATCGGCTGATTACTCCTTCCACATTCATGTTAGTCTGATAACCTTTTGCTTGTGTTTTACGGCGTCGATTAACGGGACCAGTAAGCTTTACGGAGACGACTACGACGAGCGGTATAGGGAAGTAATCATCCAACCGAAAATCGAAGTTCTGGCGACCGCAATCGGACCGGAAGGGGAATAGGCTCTCCGCGACTATCTGGTCGGTGAAGAGGTGTTGCGTGGTGATGCTTGGTTTGCTCTGCCGACCGACAGCGATGTGGTTGTACCAGTCATGGCCAGGGTCCTTAATGTCTCGGAAGAAGAGGCGGAAGAAGTCTACAACAAAGAGATTCGTTCGCCGTCACTGATTGAACGAGTCTATCTGAAAAAGCCAGATCAGCCGGGAGGTGAGGATTTGGCGACCAATTAGGTAAACGAAGATTGTTTTTTGGGCCGGAGCGCGTCTGCGCTCCGGCTTTTTTATATCTCCCGATGGGTCAAAGTGGCGGTGAGGGTGGGTAAGATTTGGCTGGAAGATACGGCATCTTTATGATAATATAAAAAAATGCCTAAAAGCCGAAGCCAATTAGATGTCTCTCTAGCAGTCACTTTTATTCGTGAAGGTGATCAATTTGTTGCTTACAGTCCGGCCCTGGATTTGTCTACCGTCGGGGCTACTCTTGATGAGGCCAAAAAGCGTTTTACTGAAGCGTTAGATATTTTTATTGAAGAAACGACCAAAAACCGGACCTTGACCGATGTTTTGATTGACCTTGGTTGGCAACAATCAAATAGTAATTGGGTCCCGCCGATGATAGTAGCTCATGATTCGGAGGTGATGAAGATTCCTTTGCTGGCTTAACACTTGATATATGCCTAAACTTAAGCCGGTCTCGTGGAAAGAATTTGAAAAATTCTTAAAGTTTATTGGTTGCGTATTTTTGCGGGAAAAGGGCGACCATCGAGTTTGGGGACGGACTGGTTTGAAGCGACCGGTAGTTATCCCTAAAGTTAAATCTATTCCAATTTTTGTCATTCGCAATAATTTGCGGATTTTAAATATTCAAGTTTCGGAGTATTTGGAAATTTTAGATAAATGATTATATCTCCCGGTGGGCGAGGGCGGCGGTGAGGATGGGGTCGGCGCCAGCGGTTTTCAGGGTTTTGGCCATTTCGCTTAAGGTGGCGCCGGTGGTGATGACATCGTCTATTATTAAGACAGCGCGACCGGCTAGGCGCTCGGGTCGCGGCGCTCTAAAAGCGCCGCGGAGATTGCGCAGGCGCTCGGCTCGCCGTGAGAGGGAAACTTGCGCCGGGGTGTCTTTAATTTTGAATATTAAATCATCGCGATACTCGAGTTTATCGGGCATTCGTTTGACGAGTGCCCGGGCTAAGAGCGCCGATTGATTGTAACCGCGCCTGCGACGCCGGGCGCGCGAGAGCGGCACCGGCACCACGAGCACCCGCTCGCGCCCGGCGTAGAGGGCGAGCTCAATCATCTCTTCAAGCAAGTGCTCGGCGAGGAGAGCGCCCAGCTCGTCGGCCAGCGAGGTAATGCCGCTATACTTCAATTTCCAAATCGCTTTTTTAATCGCCGGCTGGTCGTAGTCAAAAGCGGCCAAGTGGCCAAGCTCGTTACTGCCGGCTCGCGCTAAATTAGCGCTACACTCCAGGCAAAAGTAGCGCCCGACGGTGTGGCAAGCAAAACACCGCCGGGGGAAAATAATATCTAATAACTGTTGAAACATGAGTCAGGGGCCTATGGTATAATAATTGTACTTATTATACCTTTTATGGACCTGACTTTGCCGGATTTTAAGCAATTGTTGAAAACCTCGCCCAAGGACTTGTTCCGTCGCGAGGCGAGTGTGGTGGGCGTGGATGTGGGCTTGTCATCGGTCAAATTGGTTCAATTGCGCAAGGAGGAGGGGCGCGGTGTTTTAGAGACTTACGGCGAGCTCTCGACCGGACCGTACCTCGGCCTCTCGGTTGGTCAAGCCGGCACCGCCACCACCGACCAAATTGTCCAAGTCATCAAGGATCTTTGCAAGGAAGCCAATGTAACCACCGCTCGGGCCGCCTTCTCTATTTCGCTGCGCTCTAGCTTGCTGACGGTTATCAACATTCCACCGGCCAACAACATTAAGCTGGCGGAAGTAATTCCGCTTGAGGCGCGCAAGTATATTCCGGTGCCGGTCTCGGAGGTAATGCTTGATTGGTGGCCAATCCCGACTCAGATCCCGAGCGACGACGAGACGGCCAAACACAAGCCGCCGCTTCAGGTGTTGGTGGCGGCGGTGCACCGCGATGTGATGAATCAGTTTAAAGAGATTGGCAAGCAAGCTGGCTTCGGCCAAAGCACTTTCGAGATTGAGACCTTCAGCGCCATCCGTTCCTCGGTGCGCGCCGACCTCTCGGCCACGGCGGTGCTTGACCTTGGCGCCACCACTACCAAGATGACAATTGTTGACTTAGGGGTGATTAAGCGCTCGCATACCATCAACAAGGGCGCGCAAGATTTGACGATGGCGCTTGCCACCTCACTTAATCTTGAGTTTGGCAAAGCAGAAGAGATTAAACGCAAAATCGGCTTGGTGGAAACAGCCGAAGAGACGCAAGTTTTGCCGGTAGTTAGTCCAATTGTGGAATACATCTTTTCCGAAGTGAATAAGGTTATGGTAAAATATGGACAGAGTGAAGGTCGATCGATTGACCGGATTATCATGATTGGTGGTGGCGCTTTAATCAAGGGTCTCTTACCGATTGCCCAGGCCAAAACTGGCATCGACATCACTATCGGTTCGCCGTTCGATCGGGTTGAGACGCCGCCTTTCCTCTCGCCGGTTTTGGCCGAGGTCGGACCTTCGTTTAGCGTGGCCACCGGTTTGGCTTTGCGTGGCCTCCAAGATCTCTAATTCGCTCATAGCCAAGGCTATTAAAATGGAGACAAACAACAATTTTAAAACTTCTTTCATCCCCAAGCAGACAGTGGTGGATAATCCGGCCGATAAGGTTAGCCGGCCAATCAGTTTGGTTACCACAGTCGCCTTCGTGGTGTTGCTGTTGTCGGTCGCTTTGGCCGGCGGCGCTTACGGTTATGTTCAATTATTGAAGAATGAGATTAATCGGCCCTGTCCCGACCCGGCCGCTCCCGAGACCACTGGTTGTGGCTTGTTGGCTTCACTGGAGAAGGAGCGCCAAGCGCTTGATGACGGGCTCTTGGTGGAGTTTCGCCGTTTAGATGCCAAACTGTCTTTGGCCGAGCGCTTGCTCGACCGCCACATCACCGCTTTGCCGATTCTCGATCTCCTGCAAGGTAAAACTCTCGAGACCGTCCGTTACGACTCGCTCGACTACAACGATAAGACTCTCCAAATCAGCGGCGTGGCCCGGAGCTACGAGGATATTGCCGTCCAGTCCAATGTCTTCGACAAAGAGAAGGCGATTTCCGGTTTCATCTTTTCCGATCTGAAACTCGATGCCAATGGCAATGTCTCCTTCAAACTGGCGATTACCATCGACGACAAATTATTAGACTACAAACTTTCCCTCTAACCGCTTATGTCTCGGATTATTTTACCTCTCGTCTACCTCGCGCTCGCCGTCGGCATTTTTTACGGTGTGACCAATCCGATTTTGCTTGAAGTGGGCGAGCTCCGAGCCGAGAAGGCCGAATTGGCGGCGGCCCTTCGCCGGGCAGTAGAGTTGCGCGGCGTGGCCGAGCGTTTACGGGGCGAGTATTACAGCTTTACCGAGCTCGAGCGCGAGCGGCTCAACCGACTGATCCCCGACAATGTCGACAATGTTAAATTGATTATCGACATCAACAACATTGCCACGCGCTATGGGATGACGATTAACGACGCCACTATCGAGACCGGCGCCGGTCCGGTGACCGATGGTGAGGACCCGAATATCCGCCTCATCAACAATCCCTCGGGCGCCATTAGTCAAGGCACGGTTGACATCGCCTTTACCGTGACCGGACCTTACGATGTGTTCCGCGACTTTTTGGGCGATTTGGCCTCGAGCTTGCGCTTGGTGGATGTGAAGGCGGTCTCCTTCAAGGCGGTGCCGGAAGGCGATTATCAGTATTCGGTTAAACTCACCACTTATTGGCTCAAATAATCATGTCTAAGCGCACCATCAATTTAATCACCGTTGTCATCGTTATTGTGGCGATCTTCTTCGCTTATCGCTTCTTCTTTATCACTCCGGAGCCGGAGACGGCGCCGGGCGTAGTCACCACCGCAAGCTCGGTCGACAGCGCCGATATCACCGGGGGCGAGTTTTTGGCCTTGCTCTTGTCGGTCCAAGACATCAATTTATCCAAAAATGTTTTCAATAACCCGATTTTTCGCGATCGGCTCAAGGATTTTGGCCGCGAGTTGCCCAGCCGCGTAGTTGGTCGATCTAATCCGTTTGCTCCCTTTGGGGTGGGTGATGTGGGTACCTCTACCACTCCCGCTCGTTTGCCGGTAGGCACTTCCACCACCGCCACTTCAAGCGCTCAGTCGGCGGCCACCAGTTCAATGCCGCGCGCCCCCGCGCCGGTCAGTAATCCAACTAGCCCCAGCCAAGGATCAACCGGCAACTCTTACAGTTTTTAATCAAAATTTGTCATGGCGGAGAACCCTCCCATCCCAACCAAAGAGATTGGCGAAAAGGGCGTGGCGCCCGAGGTTTTGGGTTTAATCCCATCGGACTCGGCCGTGCACTACCAATTTGTCCCCGTTGGCGTAACCGACGGAGTGCTTGAGGTGGGGATGGTTAACCCCGATAACCTGGAGGCCCGCGACGCGCTCCAATTTATTGCCGGCAAGGTGGAGTTGCCGTTTAAAGTTTTTCAAATCAGCGAGGCTGACTTTAATCGGGCGATTGAGGGTTATCAAGGCCTCACTGGCACTGTGGATAAGGCTCTTGATGAGTTTGAAGCGGCAATGGAGAAGGAGCGCGACCAAGGTGATAGCAAAACCAAGGTCAAGATTAGCCGGCCGGGCGAGAAGGGTGGTCCCTCAATTGTGGAAGAGGCGCCGGTGACCAAGATTGTTCAAGTAATTTTGGAACACGCGGTCTCGGGCAACGCTTCCGACATCCACATTGAGCCGGTGGATACCAAAGTCAGAGTTCGCTTCCGGGTAGACGGCATTCTTTTCTCCAGCATTTTTCTGCCGCTCTCGGTTCATCCGGCGGTGGTGGCGCGGATTAAAATCTTGACCAATATGAAGTTGGACGAGAAGCGTAAGCCCCAAGACGGCCGTTTCTCCACTACTCTTGAAGCGCGCCGAATCGACTTCCGGGTGTCCACTTTGCCCACTTACTTTGGCGAGAAGGTGGTCATCCGAATTCTCGATCCGGACAAAAAACTGATTGACTTGCCCTCGCTCGGCCTCGCCGGCGACAATCTTGAGCTGGTCAAACAGGTGATTAAAAAGCCCTACGGCCTAATCCTCTTAACCGGTCCCACCGGCTCGGGTAAAACCACCACTTTATACTCTATGCTCTCTGAAGTGGACCGGGAGAAGTACAATGTGGTCTCACTTGAGGACCCGATTGAGTACGATATCCCTGGCGTTAATCAGTCGCAAGTTCAGCCGGATATTGACTACACTTTTGCCAATGGTCTTAGGAGCATCCTCCGCCAAGACCCCGACATTATTATGGTGGGCGAGATTCGCGATAAGGAGACGGCTCGGCTCGCCATTCAAGCGGCACTCACCGGTCACCTCGTCTTCTCCACCCTCCACACCAACAACGCTATTGGCGTCATCCCGCGACTGATTGATATGGGGGTGGATCCGTATTTAATTGCGCCCACGGTTGTGGCGATGATGGCCCAGCGCTTGGTGCCAATGTTGTGTGAGGATTCCAAAGAGGAACTGCCGGTCTCGGAGAGCATTAAGGCAATGATTAACAAAGAGTATGCCGATTTGCCGCCGGCCGCCAAGGCGCAAATTCAAATTCCGGATAAGGTTTATCAGGGCGTTCGCTCGGCCACTTGCCCCTCAGGCGCGCGCGGCCGGACCGGCGTCTTCGAGATTATTGAGATGGATCAGGGGTTGGAAAAAATCATTTTGACTAATCCAAGCGAAGTGGCGATTTACGATTATGTTCGGAGCCAGGGCTTCCGCTCGTTTAAGGAAGATGCTTTAACCAAAGCTTTCGCCGGCGTGATTCCCTTTGCCGAGGTAAATAAGTTATAATTAAACTAAAGCAAATTTTATTATGGCCAATTTAGATTATCAACGAGAGATTGCCGAACTGGTCGGCATTGTGATTAAAGAGGGCGCTTCCGACCTGCACTTAACCGCTGGTCGGCACCCGACTGTTCGGGTGTCGGGCGATCTGATCCCGCTGGTTAATAAGCCAGTCTTCTCGGGTGACGATGTTCTTGGTTTCGTGATGGAAATTTTAAACGAAGAGAATCGCCAGCGCTTCCTTAAGAACAAGGAAATTGACTTCTCGTGGAGTCCGGACCCGAAGGCCCGCTTCCGCGGTAACGCCTTTTATCAGCAGGGGCAAGTAAGCGCCGCCTTCCGCTTAATTCCGACTCAAATTAAGACTCTCAAAGAGCTTAATTTGCCCGATTTGTTGTCTGACTTTGCTCGACGTCAGCAAGGCTTCTTCCTGGTGGTGGGGCCGGTGGGGCAAGGTAAGACCACCACTTTGGCGGCGATGATTCAGCTAATCAATCAGGAGCGGACCGAGCACATCATTACCATTGAGGACCCGATTGAATATTTGCACCAGTCCGACAAGTCGATTATCGATCAGCGCGAGGTCCGTTTCGACACCACTAGCTTCGCTTCTGGACTCCACTCCATGTTCCGCCAAGATGTGGATGTGGCGATGATTGGCGAAATGCGCGACCCCGACACCATGGCCACGGCGGTTACTGCCGCCGAGACCGGACACCTCATCTTCTCCACTCTCCACACTAACTCGGCCTCGCAAACTATCGACCGAATCATTGACTCCTTCCCCGCCAATCAGCAAAAGCAAATTCGCATCCAGTTATCAAGTTCGCTTTTGGGCATCTTCTCTCAGCGCTTGGTGCCGCGCGTGGCCGGTGGCCGGATTCCGGCTTACGAGCTCCTCATTAACACCGCCGCGGTGGCCAACCTAATCCGCGAGGGCCGGACGGCCGAGGTGGATGTGCTCATTGAGACCGGCAGCGAGCAGGGGATGATTAACTTAAACAGCTCGCTGGTTGACCTCGTCCGCCGAGGCGAGATTTCGGCCGAGACCGCTTACCAATACTCGCTTAATCCCAAAGGGCTAGAGAAGATGATTTAATCTCGCTTATGCTGTTTAATTACCGAGCTACTACCAAAGAGGGCGTTGAGCAAAAGGGCTCTATCGACGCGCCCAATGAAGATATCGCCATCTCCTCGCTCCAACGGCGAGGCTTGGTGATTTTAAACATCGACAAAACCGGCGAGCGGAAGGGTCTCTTGGGCCGTTCTGTCACCCTCTTCTCCCGGGTTAAGAATCGCGACATTGTCCTCCTCTCGCGGCAAATTGCCACCCTGTTTGAGGCCAAAGTCTCGGTGTTGGTGACTTTCCGTCTACTCGCGAGTGAGTCGGGTAATCAGATTTTGCGCGAGGCGCTGATGCAAGTTACCGACGATATTAAGGGTGGTTTGCCCATCTCGGCGGCCATGGCCAAGCACCCCGACATCTTCTCCGACTTTTATGTCAGTATGGTTAAATCGGGTGAGGAGTCGGGTAAGCTCTCGGAGGCGTTCAATTATTTGGCCGACCACCTAGAGCGCTCGTACGAGCTGGTCACTAAGGCTAAGAACGCGCTGGTTTACCCGGCGTTTATCGTGGTGACCTTTATTGTGGTAATGATTTTGATGATGGTCTTCGTAATCCCTAAACTGTCTGATATCTTGGTTGAGACCGGGCAAGAACTGCCGATTTATACCAAAATTATCGTCGGCTTATCCAACTTTTTCGTCGATTACGGCGTGTTGTTGGCAATTTTGGCCGGCGCTTTGGTCCTCTTTCTCTCTCGCTACTTGCCAACGGCAGCCGGCAACTCGGCTCTCTCCCGTTTTAAAATCTCGATTCCCTACATGGGCCGACTGTATAAAAAGCTTTATTTGGCTCGGATTGCCGACAACCTAAACACCATGATAACGAGCGGTATCTCGATGGTTAAGGCGGTGGAGGTGACCGCCGAGGTGGTAGACAACGAGGTGTACAAAGAGCTCTTGCTCAAGTCGGCTCAAGCGATTAAAACCGGTGAGAGCGTTTCTTCAGCCATGACCAAGTACCCCAACGAGATCCCCAGCATTATGGTTCAAATGATTAAGGTGGGCGAGGAGTCGGGCCGGCTTGGCTTTGTCCTCGATACTTTGGCCCGCTTTTACCGCCGGGAGGTTAATAATGAGGTGGACACCTTGGTTGGCCTGATTGAGCCAATCCTTATTGTGGCGCTGGCTCTAATGGTGGGGGTGCTCCTCACTTCCGTCTTGGTGCCGATTTACAATGTCGCCTCAGGGATTTAAACCGATATCCACAAGGGGATTGAGCTAAAACGGCCGGGGCGGTATAATGGTAATTAGGTTAATATAAATATTATTAGGTCGAAACTTAAGAGTTTTCCCAAAAATATGCAAAAAAATAAAGGTTTTACGTTAATTGAGTTGTTGGTGGTTATCGCCATCATTGGTATCCTTTCGGGTATTGTCCTCACCTCGCTCGGCACCGCGCGGGATAAGGCTAAAGACGCGTCGGCTAAAGGTAGTATGAGTTCAGTTCGGGCTCAGGCAGAGATTTTGTTTGATACCGATGGTGTTTATACTAATGTTTGCGGCGCTTCACAGGACGGAGATATTGGCGATTTAATTACTGCTGCCCAAACTCAGACTGGTAATACTGCGACTTGTAACGCTGCTACTGGCGCTTACGCAGTAGCAATTACTCTGTTGACTGGGCCAACAGCTACTCCAGTGTTTTGTGTTGATAGTAATGGCTATGCCGGTTTAGTAGCCTCCTCTCCGGCCAGTACTTCCTGTAATTAAGCTAGTTTAAGTTTACTCACAAAATCCCCCATTGCTGGGGGATTTTGTTTTGGGCTTGTGGTAAAATTATAGCAGTGGCCATTACCGTTATCGGCTATGGGTTATCCGCTTTACTCGGCTTGGTCGCCGGGAGCTTTGCTAATGTGGTCATCCTCCGTTACAACACCGGCATGACTTTGCGCGGTCGCTCGCGTTGCCTCTCGTGCAGTCATCAACTCACTTGGCCGGAGCTAATCCCAGTCGTTAGTTACTTCCTCCAACGCGGTCGGTGTCACAATTGCCAGTCCCAAATTTCCCCCCAGTATCCGCTGGTGGAAGTAATCACCGCGGCCATCTTCGTGCTCTTATTTGAGCGCTTTGTGATGATGCCGTTTTCCCTCCTCTTTTATTGGGTGGTGGCCACTTTACTGGTCATCATCGCCGTCTACGACTGGCGTCACAAGATTATTCCCGATGGTTTGGTGCTTGGCTTTATCGCCCTTGGCGCCATCGCGCCGGTTATTACTCGGCTGGATGATTGGCAGCTCTCGGCGGTAGTGGTGTGGTGGGCGCATGTTATCTTAACCGCGCTCCTCTTCTACTTCCTGTTTTGGGCTCTGTGGCGCTACTCCGAGGGTCGATGGATTGGTTTGGGTGATGCCAAGTTGGCGGCCGGCCTTGGCCTCCTCTTGGGCTTCTTCCAAGGCGTGACGGCGCTTTTGGTCGCCTTTTGGGCCGGGGCGTTGGTGGGCTTGGCGCTTATCGCGCTTAGTAAGAGCAACTTGCCTTGGCGCCCGCGCAATCTTAAACTCAAGTTTAAGAGCGAGTTGCCGTTCGCGCCCTTTCTCATTTTCGGCATTTTATTGGTCTTAATCACTAACCTCAATGTTGTCTCGTTCTAATCAAGCCGACTTGTCCGCTAAGGCGGGGTTCACGATGGTGGAAATGTTGGTGGTGATTGCCATCTTCGGCATTGTGACCACTATCCTCCTTTTCAACCTGCCGACCTTTCGCAATCAGGCATCACTTGATTTAGTGGCTCAAGAGGTGGCCATTACCATCCGCGGGGCGCAAGTCTTCGGTGGTGGCGGGCGGGTCGGGGTTGATACCGGCGACCCGCCAACTTATGGCATTTATATTGATCAGACCAACTCCCAGTTCGATCTTTTCCGCGATCTTGATGGTAGCGGTGGCTACAACAACCAACCAGGCATTGCTTGTGTTGGCGAATGCGTCGAGCGTTACGCGCTCTCGGGTGGTTTTAAAATTAACGATATAGCCTGTGACGCTACTACTGACTGCAATCCTTTGGAAATTACCTTCACTCGACCCAATCTTGAACCCATTTTTCGTCATGCTGGCACAATAATTCCTTATGGCAAAATAATTATTACTATCAAGTCTTTGCGCGACCAAAAGACCAAAAGCGTTTTAGTTTGGTCTAATGGCCAAATTGCCACTAGCGTGGTTGAGTCTAATTGATGATTATGATTACCAAAACGACGCAATCCAAGCAAGCCGGCTTCACTCTCATTGAGACCATGGTCTCGGTGGCGATTTTTGTGATTGTGGCGATGGTTATCACCACCGTTTTCATCACTATTGTTGATGCCAATCGCAAGGCCCAGAGCATCCGCTTGGTGATGGATAATCTCAACTTTTCGCTCGACTCGATGGCGCTTAGGATGCGCGAGGGGACGGATTATAAATGTGAGTCCTCAAGTGACAGTGGCACTTGCGATGCCATCTCTTTCCAAACCGTGGGTAGCAGCAACCGGAAGAGAATATTTTACGGTCTGATGTCCAACAGCCAACAAATTGGCCGATGTGTCAGCGATAACCCGTCTGCGTCTTATGGCAGCTGCATACTTGAACCAATTACTGCCGACCAGATTAATATTGAGGATTTTGCCGTTAATATTGATAATCAGGCCTCCAAACGGGCGGTAATGCTTATTAGAGGCACCGCCGGCGCCGGACGGACCTTAACCAGCTTTAGCATTCAAACCAGCGTGGCCGAGCGCAACTAACTTATGAATCAACCAACCAACAAACGAGGTTTTACGATGATTGAGGCGCTGGTAGCCATTACCGTGCTAACCATTGGCGTGACCGGCGTCCTCTCGCTTTTGGCTCAATCGCTGGTCAATGCCGATTATGCCAAAAATCAAATCACCGCCTTCTTCCTCGCCCAGGAAGGCCAAGAGCTGGTAATCGGCAAGCGCAACACCAACCGCTTGCAAGGAAAAACCAGCGGGGTGAATATTTTAGGTAGTGTTGATGAAGATGGAGCTAATGAATATTGGCTCGACGGGATGCGGCGTTGCTCTACTGCTTGTTCTATTGGCACGGCCGATAATGTGGGCACCCTTAATCAGCTTGAGCCAAAACGCTTTGAATTGTGTGAGGGAGGGCTTTGCCCGGTGATGCGTCTCAATGATAATGGTTTCTATGGTTATAACGAAGATGGTGAAGACACTATTTTTACCCGGACGATTGCAGTTGATCCGTTTGATCCTCTCCCTAACGATGATGACGAAGAGCGAATGGCCAGAGTAACCGTCATTGTGACTTGGCGCGATCGACCGGCTTCGCCGGACCGCTCGTTTACCCTTAATTCAATTATCTTCCGCTAAATTATGACTCCTTCCAAATCATCGGCCGGTTTTGCTCTCTTGTACGCCGTTTTGCTAACGAGCGTGGTTTTGACAGTTGGCCTGGGACTCTCGTCTATCCTGCGCAAGCAGATTATCCTCTCCTCCACCGGCGCGGCTTCCCAACAGGCGTATTACGCGGCTAATACGATTAAGGAGTGTGTTATCCATTGGGGTGTCCATGGCGCTCGCGATGAAGACAGTAATGAAGACAGTAATTTTCTCTATGTTTTTGGTTATTGGTTGGAAACAATTGATGAAGATACTGGTGCCACGACCTTTACTTATTATCCACCAGAAAATAATCCCAACGAGATTGAATGCGGCAATCAAACCCTGAAAGTGGAAGGGGATTATTCCCCTAGTGGCCCGTTTTCAGACGATGAGAGAATTTTTTCAATTGGCGGCTCTTCCAGCAGTAATTTTGAAGTGGAGGGAGCTTGTGCTTGGGCTGTTCTCACTTTCAGGCCAGCCAATCAGTCGGTTCTGTCGGCTACTGGTTACAATGTTGGCTGTGACGACACCGATAATCCGCGGCGAGTCGAGAGGGCGATTATTGATGTCGGCAGTCTCTAGGATGTTCTAAACCACCGTCCCTTGTGGCATAATCGGAGGTAATGGACAAACAGGTGACCAAACGGCGGATGCGCGAGCTCGAGAAGTTGGTGAACCACCATCGGCGCCTTTATCATGTGCTTGATGCGCCGGAGATTTCTGACGAGGCCTATGACTCGCTGGAGGAGGAATTGCGCCAACTGGAGGAGCGATATCCGGATTTGGCTTCCCCGAATTCGCCCACACGCCGGGTCTCGGGCGGGGTCTTGCCCGGTTTCAGTAAGGTCACACATGAGGTGGCGCAATGGTCATTTGATGACGCTTTCACCGAGGAGGATATTAGGGCGTTTGATAAGCGGGTCAAAAAGTTGGCCGGTACCGATCAACTCACCTATACTTGTGAGCTTAAGATTGATGGCTTCAAAATTGTCCTCACTTATAAGTCTGGTCGGTTAGTCACCGCTGCCACCCGGGGCAATGGCGAGGTGGGGGAAGATGTAACCGTCAACATTAGGACCATTAAATCCATTCCATTGGAATTAGAGAAAAAAGTTGATGTGGTGGTGGAAGGCGAGATTTGGCTCGGCCAGAAGGAGTTTGAGCGGATTAATCGCGAGCAGGTAGAGAAGGGTGGCGTTATTTATGCCAATCCGCGCAACACGGCGGCCGGCACCATCCGTCAGCTCGATTCGCGTTTGGTGGCCGGCCGCCGACTCGACAGCTTTATTTACGATCTGGCCAAGGCCAATTTTGATTTGCCGGCCACTCAATATGAAGAATTGAAACTGTTGCAAAGTTTAGGCTTTAAGGTCAACAAACATTTTACCGAGGTTAAAGATATTGACGGCGTTATAAAATATTGGCAGGAGTGGGAAGAGAAAAAGACTAAAGAGGATTATTGGATTGATGGCGTGGTGGTTAAAGTTAGCGATATCAGCTTGCAAACCAAGATGGGTTATACCGGCAAAAGCCCGCGTTTTGCCATTGCCTTCAAATTCCCGGCCGAGCAGGTAACGACGGTGGTGGAGGGAATCTCGCTTCAGCTCGGCCGGCAGGGGGCGATTACGCCGGTGGCGGAACTCCGGCCGGTCCAGGTGGCCGGCACCACGGTGGCCCGGGCCACTCTCCATAATGAGGACGAGATTAAGCGACTTGATGTGCGGGTCGGCGACACGGTGGTGATCCAAAAGTCCGGCGACATCATCCCGGACGTAATTCAGGTGATTAAGGAGCTCCGGCCCAAGAGCGCCAAAGCGTACCACTTTCCGGCGAGCTTGCCGGGGATCGGCCAGATTGAACGCCGGCCCGGCGAGGCGGCTCATCGGGCGGTGGATAAAAACACTTTCGCTCAAGTCTCGCGCCGCTTCCATTACTTTGCCAGCAAACACGCTTTTGATATCCCGGGTTTGGGGCCCAAGCAAATCGATGTTTTGATGGAAAATAAATTAATTGCCACTTACGCTGATATTTTCAAGCTGACTGAAGATGAACTGCTGGCCCTGCCGCGCTTTGCCGCCACTTCAGCCCAGAAATTAATCAAAGCCATCAATTCGCGGCGAACTGTTACTCTGGCTCGGTTTATCACCGCGCTCTCAATCCCGCAAGTGGGGGAGGAAACGGCGGAAGATTTGGCCAATCACTTCGGCACTCTAAACAAATTAATGATAGCGAAACAGGGGAATTTGGCCGAGATTAACGGCGTGGGTGAAGTGGTGGCGGAAAAAATCAGTGAATTTTTCGCCAATCGTGGTAATCAAAAAATAATTACTGATTTGTTGAACGAAGTGAAAATTTTACCCGTCAAACTCAAAGCTAAGCCAACCGGCAAATTAGCCGGCCAAACTTTTGTTTTAACCGGCACACTCGCCAACTTGACTCGCGATGAGGCGAAGAAGCGAATTAAAGAAGCGGGTGGGGAGGTCCACAGTAGCGTCTCGGCTCAAACCAACTTTGTAGTCGCTGGCGAGAAGCCGGGCAGCAAATATGCTCAAGCCCAAGAGCTGGGCGTGCCAATCCTCTCGGAAACCGAGTTTCTCAAGCTTATAAAATAGTGCTAAAATAGGGCCATGATTAGCAAAGAAGAGGTAGCCAAGCTGGCCGGGTTGGCTCGGCTTAAGGTGCCGGCCGGGGAGCTAGATAAACTGGCCAAAGACTTGGAGGCGATTTTGGGCTATGTCTCGGAGCTTAAAAGCGCGCCAATTGGCAATCTGCCGCCAGAAAAATATGAATTGAAGAATGTTCTCCGGCCGGATGAGAAGCCTCACGAGCCGGGGCTTTATACTGATGATTTATTGGCTCAAGTTGATAAAACAATCAAGGGTTATGTATCAGTCAAGCCGATTTTGAATAAAGAATAGTTTATGGCAATCAATCTTGAGACTTTGACGATTAAGGAAGCGGCCGCCGCCATGCGGGCGGGCGAATTCTCGGCGCGCGAGTTGACTCAGGCTTATTTGGACGCGATTGCCGAGCGCAACCCAATCCTCAATGCTTATTTGGAAGTGTTTGATGATTGTTTAGAACAGGCGGATAAAATTGATGCGAAAAGGCAGGCCGGCGAAGAATTAGGCGAGCTGGCCGGTATCCCGATGGCGATTAAAGATAACATTTTAATCAAAGGGCGGAAGTGCTCGTCAGCCTCCAAGTTGCTTGAGAATTATATCGCGACTTACGACGCGTTTGTGATTGAGAAACTGAAGACGGCGGGAGTAGTGTTTTTAGGTCGGACTAATATGGACGAGTTTGCGATGGGTGGCTCAACCGAGAACTCGGCTTTCGGTCCGACCAAGAATCCGCACGACCCCGAGCGAGTGCCGGGCGGCAGCTCCGGCGGTTCGGCCGCCGCTGTGGGCGGCAACCTCGCCTTGGCGGCCCTTGGCTCCGACACCGGCCAGCTTCTGCGGCGTGGTCGGTCTTAAACCCACTTATGGCGCGGTCTCGCGCCGCGGAGTGATGGCGATGGCTTCCTCACTCGACCAAGTTGGCCCGATTGCCAAAACGATTGATGATGCCAAGCTTGTTTTCGACATCATCAGGGGTAAAGACGATTTGGATGCCACTAGCTGGTCGTCTGATTCTGTTCCGGATAAAAATCAAGTTAAAACTAAAATGAAGATTGGCGTGCCGCGCGAGTTTGTCTCGGCTGGTCTTGACCCGGAAGTGGCGGCCAATTTTGAGGCCACTTTGGCCAAACTCAAGACTGCCGGCCACGAGGTAGTTGATATTGAATTGCCGTCGTTTAGATACGCTCTCGCTTGTTATTATGTGTTGATGCCGGCCGAAGCCAGCACCAATTTGGCTCGCTTTGATGGTTTGCGTTATGGGACCAAGCAAGTCGGCGCGGATCTCTTGGGCGATTATCAAGAGACGCGTGGCACTGGTTTTGGCCCCGAGGTCAGACGGCGAATTATCCTCGGTACTTATGTGCTCTCGGCCGGCTACGCCGACGAGTTTTATTATCAAGCGGTGGCCGTCCAGCGTTTGATTAAGGCGGATTATGCGCGGGTGTTTAAGGAGGTGGACGTGATCGCCACTCCCACCGCGCCCGGCCCGGCGTTTAAAATCGGCGAGAAGATTGGCGATCCGCTCGCTATGTATTTGGAAGACATTTTTACCGTGCCGGTTAATATCGGCGGGGTGCCGGCCGTCTCGGTGCCGAGCGGGCAAACAACATCCGGCTTGCCGCTTGGCGTCCAGTTGACCGCCGGTGCCAAGCAGGAAGAGATTTTATTCGCTTTAGGCCGGGCAATGGCCGCTTGATTATGGGGGGTCACGCCGATGCCATCATTATTCTCGCCTTAGTCATTTTTCTGGCGATTGTGGCGGGCAATTTTTCCCTTAGTTTGTATGATGTCAACTTCCTCAATCTGGAGTATTTCTTCAATCGGATTTATCAGTTCATTACCGGCGGGACAACCGGTGCCAATTTTGACCTCCTTGACTCTTTAATCAAGGGGATTATTTGGTCGGTCTTGGTTTCTATTTTGCTGATTATCGGCATGATTTATTTTATTTCTCGGATTAGAGATATTAGGCGAGAGGAGAAGATTAAGTTCGCGAGCGTTTTGCCCAGCGACTTGGAGGCTAAGACCTATCGCAATGAGCAATGGGGTAACTTGCTCAAATATCTGGAATCGGAAAACTCATCAGATTGGAAGCTGGCGATTCTTGAGGCGGATAAACTGCTTGATAAGATGGTGGAGAAGATGGGTTACCCGGGCGCCAATTTGGGCGAGCGCTTGCGAGTGATTGAGCTGTCTGACTTCCTCACCCTTCAAGAGGCTTGGGAGGCTCATAAAATAAGAAATCGGATCGCTCATGAGGCCCAGTATCAATTGACGGAACGCGAGGCCAGGAAGGCAATTGGTTTATATGAAAAGGTCTTCCGCGAGTTCCATTATATTTAAGCACTTCACATCGGCGATTGGTTATGGTAAGATACCGATAATCGCGGGGAGGAGTAACGGTTGCTCGGGAGGCTCATAACCTCCAGGTAGTGGGTTCAATTCCCACCCCCGCAACCACGTAAAACACAAAAGGGCAATATCCAAAAAGATATTGCCCTTTTGTGTCACGTGGCTTGCGCCAGCAAAATACGTTTAGAGGGTTGATTTTTTGCGTTTTTTGTGGATAAATTGCAATGTTTGGGTTCTTATTTTGCCGGGGTAAGAGGCACTTGCCTCGGCAGCATTCGGAGAAAGAGAATATGCTAGCATATTCTCTACTCCTCATTTGCCGGGGTAGCTCAGTGGTTAGAGCGAGCGTTTCATAAGCGCTAGGCCGTGAGTTCAACTCTCACCCTCGGCACCGGACGGCGAGATTGAAACTCGGGCCGTTTTGGGTTAGGATAAGCAAGAATTGCCATTGCAGACGTAGCTCAACTGGTTAGAGCACCCGCCTGTCACGCGGGAGGTTGAGGGTTCAAGTCCCTTCGTCTGCGCCCAGAACCAGAGCAAAGTTCGGTTTTGATTGCCAAGATAGCTCAGTTGGTAGAGCACCCCCATGGTAAGGGGGAGGTCCCGGGTTCGACCCCCGGTCTTGGCTCCGAGATAATCGCCACCTTAGCTCAGCCCCGACGTCCGCCTCGGGCGGAGTCGGGGAGCCGACCTCGCTTTCGAGCGTCGGCTTTGGTAGAGTAAAATAATATTAGTTGCCACCTTAGCTCAGTTGGTAGAGCGACGCACTCGTAACGCGTAGGTCCCCAGTTCAATCCTGGGAGGTGGCTCCAGCTTCGGACAAGTTCAACCCACGTGGCGGGGCTTGTTCAAGACGGACAATTTGTTCTTCAGCGCGAGATGTCTTTTATCTCCTTGGCGATTATTCCTTCCGCTTCTTCAAGTTTTTGTTCAAATTGTTCCAAAAACTCCACTTCTTTCTTTGTTAGTTTTCTTTTGACCTTTTTAAGCCGCGCCACATGATTGGCGACGCCGTCGCGAAGAATCTTGAAGGCCTTTTCTGATACCTTTTCTGCTTCCCGCGCCTCGCGCCGCATACGCGCAATTGTGCGAGGAATTCTGAACCAGAGACGAATACCAACCCATGCGAGCGCGCCAAGCGCCAAGAGAGCGAGAATGGCGGCAGAGAGATACTTCAAAATAACTTCTATGAGGCCAGAGATGAACTCCGATCGAACCGAAATGGTGAGCGGGGCCGTCTCAACACTTTTCGCTCCCCGTTCATCGGTTACGCGCGCAGTGAATGTGTACACACTGGAATCAAGCTTCTTGGTGACAACAAGCACGAAGTCACCAGAAATGTCACTTTTGGTGTTTTCTTCCGAGATCAATCTTTCGCCTTCGCGGATGTACACGCTGACATGAGAGTTAGGGTAGGTTGTTCCTCGGATTTTTATCGTATCTCCTACATCAATCGTCTCCGGATAATAAGTGATTATTGGCATATCAATACCCTCTATCGTAAACTCCGCCGATGCGCGGCGTATGTTTCCGGCTTTGTCAATAGCAAAAACGAACAGGGTATGTTTACCCGGGAGTTGAGGGGTGAGGAGGTATGGATTAGATGCTGTGTCCGGGGCAATTTTGGGTAGCTCCTCATCCCCGATTTTTATGTCGTAGTGGCTTATTCCCGATTCATTATCAATCGCGTTGAAGAAAACGACCGGTTGGGGCGCAAAGCCCTTATCGCCATGCGGGAAAGTTATGGAAAATGGCTTCGGCGGTGTGGTGTCAATATTCACGCGATAGCGCGAGACCACGCTCCATCCGGCGGCCGTGCGAACTTGGAGCGTGAAGTAATAAGTACCGTCCGGAAGTTCATCAACTTTCTTTTTAGCTATTGGCGGGATGTAGGACACGGATGGGTTGCTTGTGGAAGATCTGCTAATGAGCGTGCGGACTTCAAGCGCGCCCGGTGGTAATTCCCACGAAAACTCCGGTGTATTATTCGCATACCATTTCGTCTGGTCCGGATGGTTGGTGGAGGTGATGTCAAACGCGTTCACAGAGGTAACTGGCGTTTCCGCTTGTGGCGGAGGCGGTGTTTCCTCGGCCCTTGTGAGGGTGAAGAGCGCGACCTCGGTTCCATTTAAAACATTCGTACCATAGCCATCATTTGCCCTTACCGCTGATGAAGAGAAAACTAGTGAAGCTAAACCGGTATTACGAACTCTAAAAGTAATATTGAGAAGCTTTCCCGTACTGCCATTAAACCCGGGTGTAGGCAATCCGCCATTGAAAGAAATCGTTCCGGCGCTATTGGAAAAAGCCGGTTCTTCAACCCAGAGAGAGAAAATGGAGCTTGATTTGCTTACTGAAATAACCTCCAAAAGGCCGGCGGGAAAATTAATTACCGCGTCAGCGTTATTAATTGCTTGTCCTTGGGTATTCAAAAGAATGCTTGTCGTCAAGATATTGCCAACAGTAAAATTACCGGAGGACGGGCTGAAAGAGAGCGTCGCGGCTTCAGCTTTGGGCGCGAAAGAAAAAATAAAAAAACAGAGAAAAATCAGTGCATATTTTTTATTTTTGAGTGAGATCATTTTTCTTTCTTTTTTTAAGAATGAATCTAAGAGCAATAAGAAGAAGTAGTACACATAGAGCAATGATAATAAGATTGAAATAAGAATATTTGACAGGTTCTTCCAGATCAACAGTGACGTTATATATAGATTCTCTCGCATTACCAGCTAAGTCATAAGCAATAACCGTCACCTTTACCGGTTTATTTTGTTCTTGCAAAATGTAAGTACCGTCACTGCGAACCGGAGGCAGACCACCCTCGGTTACTTCATAGTACGCGATACCTGATTGTGTATCCGTAGTGTTGAAGGATAAAAACTTTTTACCGTCAAAAACCGATCCTTCTTGCCCCAAATAAATTTCAAAAGGTTCGGGCGGTGTCTTATCATTTGAAGTTAAATTATTCCAATCATCAACTGACCGCGAGTCTGATTTTTTAGGCAAGATATCGATGACTAAATTTTTAACCCTGACCTCATCTTTGGTCCCCTTACCGTCATTTAGATAAACAGAAAAATTATCAGGGGTCAGAGTGACTCGGCCTACTTTCTGCAATTTCAAAACAATATTGAAAATAACCGCGTCTTTGGAGTTAAAACCAAGAGGGGACCCCCCAGCAAAAGAAATGCTGGTATTGTTCTCCGATGGCAAAGGGTTGAGAGGCCAAAGAGAAAATTTGGAACCCGCTGTATTGATATCAACTAAAGAAACTGACTCGGCTGCATAGTCCAGCATCACACTGCCTTCAACCGCGTTGATGTTTTTATTTTCAGAATCAACCCGGACACTAAACATTATAGTATCCCCAACGAAAAAATCTGGATGACCTGTGTCGGTGTAAACACTAGAAGCAAAAACTAAGCCCGGCAAAAATATTATGCTAAATACCAGAATGGAGAGATGAATTTTTTTGTTAAATAATTTGTTCATGATTATTTATGATGAGCTTGTCGAATTATTTTTTCCACTGATAGAGCAAGATTGAGAAGTCGACTGAGTTAACTTTGTTATCTTTATTTATATCAACATAAGGATTTTTGAACGGTGGCAGTCTTTGCCAGAAGGCGAGCAAGATGGAGAAATCAACGGAATTTACTTTACCATCGCCATTAAAATCAGCTCCATTATAAGAACTTGTGGTGGCACCTCCACCACCGCCACCTCCTCCACCACCGCCACCACCGCCACCGGGAGGTGGAGTAACAATGCCAGATTCAGCTATAAATTGTTCCGTTGCTGCCGCCCAGTTAGTTTCAGCTAACGCTCGCGCCCTCACTTTGAACCAATACGTTCCTGCCGTTGGCACGTCATCCAAAGAGAGCGGCAGGTCTGTAAAGCTTCCGGCATGTATGTAGGCCGTAGCTGATCCAGAATCTATATCATCGTCTCCACCGCACAAATTATCTGCACTGCTTACAATACAGTACACATAGTAAAAGTCGCTCGCCGCCGTTCCCATGTTGTCAATTCTCACATTGGCAGTTATGGTCGGTATAATCTTGTCGGTGATTTCGATTATTGAAACGTCAGCTGGCGAGCTAGATAGACTCCAGTAATCGTTTACTTTAACCGTTTCCCCATTAACGACGACAGAAACTACGGTCTCCCAAACACCCCCGACGGCGCTACTGCCAATACTATAACTATAACTGTAGGTTCCGGCTGAATCTCTGTCCATAGCACCAGCTGGGGCTGGGACTGGGGTTGATCCGAGAGAATCTTTAATAACCACTGTTGGCAAAGAATCAGCATCCGTTGGAACGGTCGCAGAGTTTAAGACCTGTAATTTCGCTTTGTAAGCGGTGTTGACGGTGGTCTCTCCAAAGTCGGATAGTGTCACCGTCCAGCCGTTTTGAATTTCGGAAGTCAAGGCCGATGTTCCCGCAGTAATGGCTGAAGCGAGAGAACTCGTCGCTGTTTGTACGTCGGCGAGAGTAGCCAAGGAACCTGAATCAAGATCGGCACCAGTCAGGGTTCTGGTAGTAGCATTGCCCCATATCGCAGTTATTAGACGATTATTAGTATCGGCGAGGTAAGTCCACACGGCGGCCGGAATGGAGGTGATAGATGAGAGTATCTGAGAGACGATAGATGAGGAGGCGGTATCGGATACAAGCTCAGTGTGAGCGTTTATGACTGCCGCCAGAGAAGATGTCGCTACGGTCAAACTTTCATCAACTACTTCTTTAATTGTGCTGGTTGAAACTACCGACCAATCAATGATAAAACTTTTATCCACTTTGACCAAGTCTCCCCCTTGCGCAGTCCCGCAAATCATGACTGACGGCCAAACACCGGAAGGAGCATTTGCTGCCGTTGTATAATTGTAGTAATGCCAGCCATCATCATTGGCTATCATGAGTGTGGTTGATGCCACTATCTCCGCATTAAGAGGGTCGGTTATGCCGATAGTGCAATCTGTCGTCGTCGCCACAAAATCGTCATCAAAGACGAATTCGCCCAAAGTGACGGTGTCGCCGGGGGCGAATTTTTGATAATTATCAGCAGACGTGACAAAAATTGGGAAAAAACCGAAAAATACCAACCAGCAAAATAAAAAACAATGAAAATAGGGTGGGTAATTCTTCATGAAAATTCCTTCTCTACTACTCGTTCCTGATAGTAAAATCATATCACACACCTAAGACTTTCCACAATAGAAATTAACACTTGCCGTGATAAAATTGATATAATTAAAGGCGACGGATTTATAGATATGTTTTTACCAAATACAGATTCTTTTGTATTAATCCGAAGGCCAGTCATCAAGCCAAGTTTTCCTGTATTTTTACCAAATACAGATTCTTTTGTATTGGTACGAAGAACGGTTGTTGAGCCTAGTTTTCCATCTGGGGCAGTAAACTCCCGTTCTGCTATAGCAGTTATAGCAGTTCCCACACCGGTTTTAGAAGAAGTAAGTGTGGGGACTGTCCCTCAATCAACAGATTCGGGACAACTCAAAATTAAGGATCAGGGTAAACGCAACTTTCTGAAAGTGGCGAGCATTGCTGGCGCCGGTCTTATCGTTTCCCAACTCTCACCCAAAAAAGCTCAGGCTTTCATAATGGGCAGTTCGCCGACGACGGGGGTAGTCGGTGTCAAAGATGCCACTAACGCCAGAATAAATCCCGCCACCGAAGAAACCGTTTCTACGCTCGCCACCGAAGCAACGGCCGCATCGCTTCTCAAGACCTCTGACCTGACTTTTGATACCGGTTCTTTGCAAGTCAAAGTCACTTCTTTGCCAAGTGAGGGAAGCAGTTTTAGTGATTCGGGAGATGTGGCCAAAAGCGGTTTAGTGGATGGTGACCGACATGTTCAGGTAGATGTCTTGAGCTCGGAGCTACCAACATCGGCTTCGACCGAGACGACGCTCCAAACAATTGCTTTTGGCGGTTTTAAATATACTCTGCGCATGGCAACGGTTGGTGATATTGATTACGTGGGGGAAGCA
>Ga0209210_1000499_pt1 | contig 41181 bp, 42 predicted proteins | sample RifGroA1_FD_183991 | JGI IMG/M metagenome (GOLD analysis project Ga0209210, IMG submission 183991) | Contaminated groundwater microbial communities from Rifle, Colorado, USA - Rifle Groundwater A1 (SPAdes) (version 2) | ecosystem: Environmental > Aquatic > Deep subsurface > Groundwater >...
AATTAGGAGTAGTGCTTATTGATATCGGCGGAGGCACGACGGATGTTGCGATTTTTGTGGATGGTGCGCTATCGTACTCTTCGGTTATTCCGATTGGCGCAATAAACATTACTAAAGATTTGGCGGCCGGGCTTCGGATTTCTCTGGAAAGTGCGGAAAAAATTAAATTATTGCTGGGTACTCCTCCCAAAATTCCGGCACTTGCTGATGAAGAAGAGGGAGGGAAACAGAAAACTGAAAAAAGCGACGAGCTGGACGTTTCAGGATTGGGGTTGCCGGAAGAAATGAAAAACGTATCGCGAAAGACGCTGGTAGAAGGAATTATTAAACCAAGGCTGAATGAAATTTTTACGATGGTGGGACTGGAAATTAAACGCAGCGGCTTTGGAGGCATGACGCCATCGGGGGTTGTCATAACCGGCGGCGGATCCTTAACCGTGGGAGCGATCGAAGCTGCGCGAAGAAGTCTGGCCATGTCGGTGCATGTGGGAGCGCCCAAAAAAATAACCGGGCTTATCGATGAAATCACTACTCCCGCGTATGCCACAAGTTGCGGGCTACTACTGTTTGGAAGCAAACTGGGAAAAGGTGAACAGGCATCATTTTTGAGCGGATTTGGAAAGTTTGGCGAGAAGGTGCAAATCAAGGGGATTGCAGGAAAGGTGATTGATCTGGTAAAGTCATTCATGCCCTAGCGTATTTATTTTCTTCTGCCCCTCATTTTATACGGATATGCTCATTAAACCCGATATAGCGCGTTTTGCCAAAATAAAAGTCATAGGTATCGGTGGCGGGGGATGTAACGCCATCAATTCCATGATCAGCGTGAACCAGATAAACGGCGTGGACTTTTTGGGAGTGAACACCGACGCCCAGGCGCTTCTTACCTGTCAGGCCACGACAAAGGTGCAGATTGGTGAAAATTTAACGCGCGGGTTGGGAGCCGGCGGGAATCCGGAAATGGGTACTCATGCGGCAGAGGAATCAAAAGAAAAACTCAAGGAATACCTGCGCGATGCAGATATGGTATTTTTGACATGTGGAGAGGGCGGCGGGACCGGTACGGGAGCAACTACGATTATCGCTCAAATTGCCAAGGAGCTCGGTGCCCTTACCGTGGCAGTCGTGACCAAGCCGTTTCATTTTGAAGGGGCGCGGCGCATGGTGACGGCCGAAGAGGGCATCATGAACCTGAAAGATAAAGTAGACACCCTCATCGTTATTCCTAATCAGCGGCTGTTGGAAGTGATTGATAAAAAAATGACGCTTTTGGATGCATTTCGGGTGACGGATTCCGTGCTTGGTCAGGGCGTACAGGGAATTGCGGATCTTATCACCATGCCGGGGCTTATCAACGTGGATTTTGCCGATGTACGGGCCATTATGACGGATGCCGGATCATCTCTTATGGGAATTGGGACCGGTGTGGGGGAAAACAGGGCCGCCACGGCGGCGCGAACCGCCATTGCCTCGCCGCTTTTGGAAGTATCTATAGAAGGAGCCAAGGGAGTACTCTTTAACATTACCGGAGGCCTGGATTTGACCATGGCAGAAGTAGATGATGCAGCCAAGCAAATTGCTGCGGTTGTCGATCCAGATGCCAATATCATATTTGGAGCCACGATAGATGAACAGTTGGTAGACCAGGTAAAAATTACGGTCATTGCGACCGGTTTTGATGAAACGAAAAGGAGACTTCGGGAGCTCTCGTCCCAACCACGGTACGGCTCCGTGGCCCAACAAAAACCGGGCATTTTTACGAAACCGGTGACGGCAGTTCAACCCGCGGGTGTTGTGCCGCAAGTGGCTCCCGCACCACTTACCCCTGCCGATGATCTACCTCCGGAAGAAGACGAATTTGACATCCCCGCATTCTTACGGCAGCGGAGTTAAGGGGAAACAGCTTCAAGTTCTTCCGCCTTTACAAGTAATCTGCATTTTTCAGTCTTCGTGGGAGTAGTATAGCGAAAAGTTTCCTGCGAAGCTATTGTTTTCTGTCCGTATTTTTGGTAGACTGTTCATAGTTCCTCGCAGGACGATTTCATTCTCAATCGCAAGCTACTCCCGATAGGGGAGTATGCAGATTAACGAGACGGATTTTCATCGTTTCCTTACCATTAAAGAAGGCCTTGATGCCAGCAGTGTACGTCATTGCATGTGCCGTATTGGTATACTCAATGCGTGGCTTTCGGAGCAAGGGAACGAGTTAACGAAAGATGGAGTTGAAAAGTTTTTCGCAGAGCTGAAAGCCAAAGGGTTGAAAAATAACTCCCTCAACACCTACCGCTTCATGTTCCGTCACATGGTCTCTTATTGCAAAGATAGAGGATTTCCAGCCGATTTTTTTGACGGATTTAAGTCATTCAAAAAGACGAAGCCCGACATTGTGATATTTACCCACGAGGAGATTGAGAAAATATTGGCCACACCGCTCACTTACGGCAAACAATACGGGAGGGACTGCTCGTTTTTGGATTTTCGCTATAGAACGCTCACGACGTTTCTGGCCTACACAGGATGCAGGTATGCGGAGGCGGCAGAGCTGGAAATACGGCACCTGGACTTAAGTGCGGGAAGGGCAACGTTTGTGAACACGAAAACAGACGAAAATAGGAGCGTGTATATTGCTGAACCTCTTATCAGCAACCTTAAGAAGTTAACCGAGGGGTTTAAGTCAGGTGACAGAGTGTTCCGTAATACACATGAACATCAAATACAGGTTACGGACTACAGTCAGGACTTGAAGCGAAGGGCCTTAGCGGCAGGAGTAAGAAAGCGGACGTTCCCGCATAACTTTAGGCATTCCTACATAACTCACATGCTTGAAGCAGGAGTGCCCATTACCGAGGTGGCATCACTCGTTGGGCATAAGGACATCCAGACGACCTATGACACCTACATGCACCTTGCCGATAAAACATTACAACGGGCAGCGATGAGGCATCCGATGGTGAGGAAGAATATCAACCCAACGGAGATTATTAAATCGGTGAAAGAGACGTTAGAAAATTTACATTTGGAAACAGACTCACGATTCAGGTACCAAATTAGTGAGAAGGATGACGGGATAAGGTTTGAACTGTTGGTTATTTAGTATTACTATTCAAGTAATGTGGTCTATATTCCAAAAAAGAGAAAAGACTACTTCCGACACGGATTATAAGCTTACCGTGCATGCCAATAGTAGCTTAATTCCCAGTTTCCAAATCCCCGAACCCACGAGATCGCTTCTTTGGATAACAGATGAAGATACGTCAAAAATATCCAGTCCAATGGAGTTTAAAATTGTGATAAAAGTTACGAGTAGAGGAGTAGAAGCTGAAGCCATTGACGAAAGGTATAATTTCTTTTCCGAACCAAGTCTTATATGGACAAAGTTTCCAATTGAGCAGAATAACGAATTAGAAACACAGGCAATGTACTATCCTTCATATTCTGGTTTATCCCCAAAGCACAGATTCCAATACCTGAATTGGCTGAGAGATATTACACAGGAAACAAATTTGAGTTACGTTTTTCTTTATTACTACGGACTGGAGCGCCATATGCTTTTGGGGAATTACGACCTGGCCGTAGATGAGGTGATCAGACTTATAAACCACCATAAGAAAAGCTCTTTTCGGACGTATGCTATTAACGCACTTATATTAGCAAGCGGGTACAGAAAAAAACGGACATTGTAAAGAAAGCCCCGTTTATTTTGGAAGATTCGTCACCGGCAGCATTGTATATTCAGTATTTGGCGCATGATCCCCTAACAGCCAAAGAGGTTATTAACTTAGCAAGCCGGGTAGGTTATAGTAATAAAAGGTATATAAAAGAATTATCCGAGCTGTTTGAGAAAGAGCTTCAATCTACCATCAACGAATACGAAAGCCAGCGCGGAAGCATTTGGGACTCAGTAGATTTGAGTAAGGTAAAAGAGAACAGCTACGCCTATATCGCGAATTATTCGGTGCCGGATAACATTAGAAGTATCAAAATTGCATCGCCGATTGATAGTCCTGACTTTAATTCTCTGTTGCGGGAATTGTTAAAGACTGCTCACAAAAAGGTAAAAGAATTACAGAAAAGGGCTTAGATAGCCTAAGCCCTCATCCTCAACCACAAGCTACCCCGATAACTAGCTCCTCGCAAGAACTGTATAGGTAATAGTTTGTGCGAAACGGATTATGAGTTCGTGGGTCATAAGTTTTTTCCTTTCACTTCCAGTAGTTCCGCTAAACAATCCTCTACGAGGTTCTTAATCGTTGTCTGACGTCTTGCCGCTTCAATTTTGAGGAGTTGATGCAGACCGGCGTCAATGCGTACCTGTCTGGTCGTTTTTGTGTCACTTTGTTGACTTTTCATATTCTTTTCTCCCTCTACTCCTTATCTCCATAACCTCACTTTTCTTATAAGGCCAAATACGCACCAGGAGCTTTGAAGTTTTTATAAACGGCGCAAAGGACTTGATACGATCTCACCTCATCTTGCCGTTTCTTCTTACGATCCTTCATCGGGACGGGAAACCGCTTGTTTGCCCTCGGATCGGTGCTCCTACGGTAGGTCGGCGGTCGGTCTTGACCAGCCTATCCTTTCGGATTGCCTTTACTGCAGGCTTCTTACCCCGTTAGTTTCACTTGTTCACCGTTTGTCTGATAGAGTTTATCTTTTAACATTTTTGTCGCGCGTTCAAACTCGCGAGCATCAACCATGACATCCGGGGAATCTTTTTCCGCGAAGCTGTATTGCCGCACCAGATATTCTCTTTCTGCTGAATCCAGAAATATAAACAGGGACTTGTGGGGGTTTGACCGATCAATATCAATAAGTCTAAGACCCTTTACGCAAAGAAAAACGGCGGAGTAAAAATTTGAGGTAAGGTAATGTTTATCGCCATATGCATTTGTCATATGGCATGATCGTATGTCTAGATGAAAGCGCTCACAATTGACGACTTACATGTAACCTAAAGTTGCAGGGTAAGGTTATTGTTGTATTGTTTGATTGCGTGGCGAACCACTGACCATGATTTTTGGCCGCTTTCTTTTGCAATAAGTAGGTAACCTAGTCGCTTAGGATTTGATTTATGGTTCATCCAGTACCACCTACGGTCTCTCGTGATGTTTGATATTGTGTCCGGAAGCTTATCGTGTGGCGCATTGTCACTGACGAGCCCGGCAAGATTGGCATTCGCTTTTTTCTCTCCGAAATAATAACTTTGAATGGCTGCAAAAGCATTTTTAACTTCATCGGGTTTAGATTCACGGTTTACCTGGATCGCCACAATCGTTTCATCATTCTCAAACTCATCCAGGATTCGTTGTGCACCTTTTTTGTCTATTGTCACTATCCGTGTTGAAGAAAAATCCACATCCCGGACGACGCCGGTTAACACAGACGATAGGACCACAGGCACATACAAACGATTTTTGTGGTATTTGCGTACCAAGCTTTCAGCAAACATCACTGCTGTTGCTAGCGTACGACTTAGGTCGGTAAACCAGATGTGCTCTTTGGCACATATGTCCTTAAAGCACTCGCTGACGTCGTAAATAGAAGCGACCCCTTTGTGGTAGTAATTGGTGACATAGTTGGCCCCTACATAGGGAAGCCTTGGAAAAGTATAGGGAAGGGTAGTTATCTTAAGTCTTTTTCTTGCCGCCGTAATATCCGTGAGAAAATCGTCCCGATCAACGAAAAACGCTACCAGCGTATACCGCCTGTTATCTTTAATTTGAATATCAATCGGAGGGATATTTATTTTCATACGTATTTGGCGGAGAATTACCGTCCCTGAGTATTTTATCTCATATTGGCAAACAGTTTAATAATTTGGCTTAATGCGATTACGTGCAACGAAAAACTCCCTTTTATAGACGTCCGAAAATTCAGTCATACAATCTTTGCGTGCACGTGCGTAAGGCTTCGGGAAACTAACTAACCTATGGGGTCTTTTTTATAGTGTCAAAAAACTACCCTGTTAAAAGAGCACTATAGCCTCTTTTTATCGTGTAGGGAAACTCCCATTGATAGAAAAATTGTGGTAAACTATATCCACAATTGAATATAGTGCCTAAACTTTCCGGCTTTGCCTGGGAGCACGGCAGAAAAACCTTCGCAGGAGAAAGCTCTCCGTTCAGAGCACCTGCGAAGGTCGTACGCCGAAAGGCATATGGGTGGCGAAAGTCATCACTGGCGGGGAGCTTTTTGTTTTCCACCTAAGAAAGGGTGTATGAATTTCTTAAAGCTACACTTCATAAAAATAACTCTAGGGGTAGCACTCCTCTCTGTATCTTCGGCAAGCGGAATGTATATTGTTAAGCAAATTAGAACAGCCGAACAGACTCAAGAGTCACTCCAAGATGTAGCTGGAGCAACAACAGAATCAGTAGTTACCGTAACACCTTCTTTACCACCAAAAGCCACTCCTACTCCCAATACTAGCCTCACACCAGCGGTAATTTATAAAGAGCCAAGTCCTGTATCCACCAGCGTTCCCACACAAGCACCCATAACAACACAGGTTACAGCAGTAGATAGCGCCACGCACATTGAATTATGCAAAACCAAGGCAGAAACCTTCAAAACACAAACAATGACAGCTTTAGTGTTGGTATATAACCAAAACAATGCTGATGCGATAAAAATAGCTAATACATCATCTGTTGAGGAACTAGTTAATGTCGGTATTAGTATTGGACTCGTTACTAGTGAACAATATAATTCTGACCCAAGCGGACATCAACTCGCCCTTCTTAAGACAAGAGAAAAAGTAATGGCTGAAATTAAAAGTTTTATGGATACAGTAAATGGAAAAGGAGGCCTTGCTTATAACGATTATTACGCAAGGTGTTTAAATAATGAAAATTAAACTAGGCTTTATCATCGGTGGATTATTGTTACTCTCTTTTTTATTCTATTGGTTCCAATACCGCCCTACAAAAATACGCAGTCACTGTGATTGGAGGGCGAAAAGTGTATGGGGTTGGGACGTTGCAGAATATGGTCAGTACGAATGGCCAGCTTATGAATTTACATACAACTCCTGTTTGCATGAAAAAGGGTTAAAATGAAGTTGTATGGTATTGAGTAAAAATATATTGATTTGTGAAGACAACCTTCAAGTCCTTTCAAAGCTCCTGGATAAACTCTATACCCTGGAACAAGACCAGCCCTTTGATTTCGCTATCATGGCGCTTACCACTCACCAGCAGGTAGAGGAATACGTCAATAACAATACAAAGGCAGTGTGGGACATAATTATTTTAGATCGGGATTGTAAGCTCAATGAGTCATTCCATGTCCTTGAGATTGAGAGGTTTGGCGTAGATAAGGTGATCGCCATATCCTCGGTCCCAGAATACAACGCGGAAGTTAAACGTAGAGGTGTAAAACGAGCTATTCTCAAGGATTTCAAGGCGCTTGACGCGTTTGTAGGCAAAGTGGCCAAAGAAGTGGAAAGAATGATAACGCCATCAAGATTATTCAACCTTTAGCTCTGTTGATCAGTATTTCATGGCACAGGAACCTTATTCTCCTCTATCATCCCTTTATATCTCTGTTTTCTATATTTTATCGCCAAACAGCACCGACACCCTATCATTCCCTTTACGCTATGGCGGTAAAGAACTCCTGACCTTTTTGAGCATACCGGACATACAAACCATAGTCTTTCGCCGTTAAATCTAGTTTTGGAAGTAGTGAGCGTAACTGCAACACCGAAAGACTCAATCTGAGCCCCTACGAGCCTCTGTTTCAGATCTTTGGTGGCCTGTTTGATTAATTGATCAATCTGAATTTTTTGTACGGTGTCAGCCAGTTGCAAACTTCCTAAATCATATGGGTTAATCATGGGTTGCCTGTACTACTTGGTTCTGCCCGACAATAGCGGTGTCCGCGTTAATTTTTACCTGCATGGGCGGCTGTCTCATTGATCGTAGGGTTTGAATAGCGGTCATATAATGCCGATGAGCCCGATCCAACTCCTTGCTCATGACAGCTAAGTATCTGACTCCGTCGCCGGTAAACGACCCCATACTTAAATAGCTATTGATCCGAGCTTGTATTTCTAGCGTGCGGATATAGCTTATCGTGACAAGCTCCGCCAGGGCCTTTTCACTGATGGAAGTACAGGCATATTCTTTCTGTAGCTGTCTCATCATGTCTATGCCAAATGTTGCGTATTGTTCCTTCACAACAGCCGTCAACAGCACTCCGTTTTCAAACTCCAATAGCGTTAGCGCCTTAAACAGATTATTTTGAGGCGATAGATCATAATTAGCACCGCTTCCGTGTTTGTGAAGCTCTTTGTCGGCTTCGTCAAGTACTACCAATGGATCCGTGGTCGTTCTGCGATGTGTAAGGGCCTCTCTAACCTCTTCGTGAGTTCTCGGTTTGGTTATAGATTTGTTATCGGCGTTGGGTCTAGACATAAAATTTTACCTCCCGGCTATATATGGATTTCAAATTCTTATTATAGCGAACGACTCTATTGGAAGGCAACGTTTATGTAAAAGCAATACAAAGTAGAATTTACCTTTTATCTTTCGTCAAATTCATATTGTATTTTTTATTGGCGATTCACCTTTTAAAATAAACTCATCAATCTCGGCGAATGATTCAGGGTGGTTAATATATAATTTAAGCAATCGGGCAGTATAGTTACCTAAGATTGCTGTAAATTTTGAAATTGAACCAATTTCCGTAATCAATTTTATTTCTCGTTTCTTGTCACAATGAACTATCGCACTCCGATAATCGTAAACTTGCTGAAAAAATTTCATTAACCCCGTCCTATCTTCGGGTAGATTAGCTAGCAGATAAGCGCCTCGGAGACTGAACCTATATTTTAGTTCTTGCGTTTGTTCCTTTAACAGAAGGCCTTCCAATGCTACGCACAGAAAAACGATACGTTCATTTGGGGGTAGACTTCCTTGGACTCGGCTATACCAATGAAACACTGTTGGCTTTGTATCATATAAGCGGGTATATTTTCTCCAGTCGTTTATGATTTGCTTCTCTTCCGAACTTAATGAACTTTTCTGAATAAAACACTCGCTCTTTTCGCCTGAAACCTGATTTAGCAGATACACCTTTTCAAACCCAATATCTTGATTCAGAAACAATCGGAAAAAAGCTATTGTTTTATAAATCTCACTTATATACTCAAAGCCAGTATCATCCTTACTGACCTCCTGCTTAAGTATTAAACAAGTTTTGTATCTGCCGCCAAGCGCTTCATGTAGCCCTAATGCCTTTAATTGATGGCTTTCTTTTTTTACTTCGTCAATGAAACGAATCTTTCTCTTATCGTCAATAACCAAATCTTGATACAACCATCCTAATTTTTGAAGAGGAATATAGAAATAGGTTGTTTTCATAATCTCTCAACCATATTCTTCATAACCTTCAAGAAAGCGCCAGAGTGTCTTACTTTTGTTTTGGTACAGTAATTATGTCCAATTTGATCTTGATACCGTAAATATACAAAAAAATCCGCACGTTCTATGTTTTTATTAGATAAACTACTTTCATCGGGAATTTCTTGCATTATGTTTGATTTTACTTTTTTCCCTTGCATCACTAAGCCTCTGATAAATTGACCATTATCTAATGCCCAGCCAGTATTTGGGACGCCGGCCCCTAAATCAATGGAGTGAGGGTTTGATCCTTCAATAATAGATATTTTTCCTGCCGGATCAGTATACGCGGTAATGTTAGCAGCCATCCCTTTACCAATATTAATTAAACTCATTGTGTGCACATGGCCGTTTGCCGCTGTGGCAATCCGGTCTTTGAGTACTACGTAAGGGGTTTGCTCAATTTCTAATTGTCTATTTGACTGTCTAAGTGCGGCGAGAGCAAAATAGGCTGTGGCAATGGTGCCCACGGAAACCGTTACTTCCCAAAATGGCAAATCATAGAAGTCGGGGCAAGCTAGATTAAAAATAATATCAAGCAACCCGCAAGCATATTTGTAAAAAAAGCTATCAATATTTGAAAGGTCGGCGAATACTAAAATAGAAAATGCTAGAAGGATTAAATATTTATACTTACTTTGAATAAAAATTAGTAAATCTTTTCGTCTGTTAATTTTAGTATTATCGCCTGCCTTCATATGCTGCAATTATACATCATGTTTTGAGATCGTTAGAACAACAATGTGATGTCGTACAATGAGATGTGCGACGACAAAAAAGCACGATAACAAAAAGACTAGGGGATTAGTTAAAGTTGTAGTTCTTGTTATACTTTTTTGCTAATTCCAGTTGAAGTCTATTAGATTCTCTTGCAGCTTCTTTAACGATTCTCTTTTTTTCTCTGGATGAGTAATCAAAAAAACTCTTACCCTTTGCAGCTTTGTTGCCGAATATTTTATGAAGTATTTTCATAGTTAATCCTATTCTAACGCGCTATTTAATGTATTTGGAGTATACTCTAGTTTTAGGTAACTATCAACATTATCTATGTTGAACTCAGTTTTTTCAATACCCTGTTCAAAGTTTTTCCTCACTAACCATAATTCAACCTTCTGTCCGAAAGTGGACTTTATAGCATTTACGCACTCTTTTGCTCTAAAAAACTCGTCTATAAAGACACTTTTTGGAATATTTCTACCCTCGCCAGCTTCACGTATTTTAGTAAATTTCCAAGCAATGGCTGGCTCCTGAAATAAATACAGTAATCCTATTTTACGATTATGTTTGATACATCGGTCTATATTTCGTTTTGCGATAGCAAAATTTGAAAATGTACCATCCAGTAAAAAATCTTGCTCATTATGAAAAACCCAATCAAGTAGTTTTTCAACACCTAATGAAGCGGCAAATTGAAGTTCCCATGCGTTTTTATGGTTATATCCAGGCAAGATGTCACGTATTTCATCTGCGTCTATTCGGACAATTCGTCGGGTAGGTTCTTTTTCTTGTAATTTGGTTATGTAACCTTTTGAGAATTCAGTTTTACCAGCTCCTGGTGAACCAGCCATAAAGTAAGCTATAGGGGATTTAACCGGTGGATACTTATTTATACTTGCAAACCGTTCACATAACTCCTTACGATGCTCTTTTACATATTTGCATGCTAAATCTGAAATAGCACTTGTGCCCATATAATTGCAGTATATACCATTGTTTTGAATTAGGTGCCTCAGTCCTTGTTTTCACCTCCAACGTCTGTTATATTTTCCATGAAGACTTAAAAATGGCTTGGTTCTTGTAAGGTGATTTGGGAGAGGTTGAAGCTAAAGGGTATTCCTGTCCTATAAATCCCCGCCTTTTTGCGCCAACGAAGTTAAAATTTCGTCGGTGTGAACGTTGTTCACCCCCGGTGTGTGTCAGCTAGACACCTAAGGAGACCCATCGCAGTAGTATAATGAGTGCATGGCATACCGCTTGGCGTTTCGATTTTTACTTGCGTGGGTAATGCTTCTTGGAGTCCTCTATAGTACTCTTTCGATTGTTCGGCATAATCGTTTTGAATCCGGGGGATTTGATTTGGGTATTTACGATCAGGCGGTGTGGCAATATTCCAGGTTTCAGTCGCCGTACAACACCATAAAGGAGCGGTTTATCCTTGGGGACCATCTTACATTAACTCTCCCGCTTCTTGGAGCACTCTATTGGATATGGAACGACGTGCGGGTACTGCTTGTATTTCAGGCATTTTGGCTGGCAAGCTCAAGCATTGCCGTTTTTCTTCTTGCGCGTCATAGAAAATTTTCTCCATTTGTATCGTTTGCCGTAAGTTTTGTATATAGCCTCTTTTACGGCGTCCAATACGCGGTATTTTTTGATTTTCACCCGGTCATTATCGGAGTCGGTCTTTTACCATGGATTGGATATTTGTTGGAAACAAAAAGAATAAGACTATTGTGGATTGTTGTTGCTCTCCTTCTTCTTACCCAAGAAAATATGGGGGTAGCACTTGCAGGGTTAGGATTGGTCTATGTATTTCAGAAGCAATACAGAAACACTGCATTATTTTTTATTTTTGCAGGGTTCTTGTCGAGTTTTGTGGCAATGAAGATTGTCGCTTCTTTTTCGCCGATTGGATTTGAATACGCGCCGGTGCTTCCGAAATCTATTGTTGATTTCATAACGCAACTTTTTGATCACCCGGAAAAGCGTAAGGTATGGCTCTATTCGTTTACGTGGTTTTCATTTTTACCTTTGTTGTCACCGGGCGCCGTGCTTGCGGTGGTCCTTGATTTGTCACAATACTTTACTACCGGCCCGGCTCTCGCTCGCATGTGGAGCCCATACATGCACCATCGGGCGATTTTGACGCCGTTTTTGGTATTGGGAACCCTCGATGGCCTCACGATAATAAAGAAGTTAATGAGAAAAATAAATTTGTCAAAAATTCCAATTGGAAAAATTGACAAACTTATTTTGTCTGGTATTGCAATTATTCTTGTTTTGAGTGCAATGGTGCAACAGTATGTTTTTCATTATCCGCTGAATAAGTTGACGAAGCGGGCATATTGGAAAGAGGACGCTTGGATGCGGGATAATCGAGAGCTATTGCGGCTTGTGCCAACAGATGCCCCGGTTGCGGCACAACAAAACCTGGTCCCGCACTTGTCGCACCGCAAAGAAATTTACCTTGCCTGGCCAAAGCTTCATGAGTCTTGGTGGCTGGATTTTGCCGGGAAGCCGGAATACCTCGTTGTCGACACTCGCCCTAACCAGTGGCTCACGCAGATTTTGGAAACCAACGAGCATTGGGAAGAGGCGATTGCAAATATGGAAAAGTTAGAAAAGATTCAACTTATGAGCAAAGTGAGTAATGCGAGATTATATAAGATTTTGTATTAGGAAGACTGTGATTTCTATTCGTGTCAATTTTTCCGTGACCGCGGAAAAATTGACACGTTTGAAGACAGCCTGTTAACACAATTGAAATAGGTATATTGATGTATAATACGGATAATAAGGAAATAAACATAAACTATGTGGATAGTCTACGCTCTCCTGACCGTACTAAGTTATGCCTTTATGGATTTTTTTGTCAAAAAGGCTGCAGGGCGCATAGATGACGCGCTGGGTGCAGCATTAATAAATATATTTTCTGTTTTACCCCCGATGATCTGGTTTATTTCTAGCAGATTAACCAATAAAGACGTTATAGCGGCAAAAGAAGGATACTTATTTGCTGCTCTTGCGGGAGTAGCAATTGGCTTTGGTTCCATTTTCTTTATAAAAATGTTTGCGACGGGAACCAACCTTTCTATCGGCGTGCCCTTAGTAAGAATAGGAATAGTGCTTCTTGCAGTAGCTATTGGCGCTCTTGTTCTGAAGGAATCTCTATCTGTTAAGCAATTGTTTGGACTCGCACTTTCTGTCGTTGGGCTTTATCTAGTGATAGCAAAATAGACTCGGTAAGGCCTTTTTGCTATACTTGTGTTAGCTTAATAAAAGCGTAATAAGGTCGGCAATCACCGGCCGAGGCTCCTTGAAGAAACCCTGAGCTTGTCGAAGGGAGTAGACCAAGGCGGGTAAGCCCGTGATAGCAGCAATAAGAGAGCTTAGGGGTTAGAGCTTGGAGCTTAGGAACACAAATTCTAAACTCTACACACTCTAATCTCTAAACTCTAAATAAAGGTGGTACCACGGTGAGAGCCGTCCTTTGATACAATAGTGTCAAGGACGGATTTTTTGTATGAAGAAGCAAACATTTACACCCGTTACGCCGAATGTGAATTTTCCGGCTCTTGAGCAGGAAGTGCTTGAGTATTGGAAGAAAAACAAGATTTTTGAAAAATCCATTGAGTTACGGCCAAAAGATAAAACATGGACGTTCCTTGACGGTCCGCCATTTATTACCGGCCTTCCGCATTACGGCAGTTTACTTTCAAGTATTCCCAAAGACGTATTTCCGCGGTACTGGACGATGAAAGGATATAGAGTCCGTCGCGTGTGGGGATGGGACTGCCATGGGTTACCTGCAGAAAATAAGGTGGAAACGAAACTTGGGATAAAAAGAAAGAAAGATATAGAAGAAAAGGTGGGCATCAAACGGTTTATAGACGAATGCAAAACGTATGTGCAAAATGTGTCGGAGGAATGGGAATGGTACGTGGATCACATCGCCCGTTGGGCGGACTTCAAAAATGCATATAAGACGATGGATATGCCGTATATGGAGTCGGTCATGTGGGTATTTAAGCAGATGTATGAGAAACAATTGATTTACAAAGGCATGCGCGTCTCGCTATATTGTCCCCACTGCGTGACGCCGATTTCTAATTTTGAAGTGGCAATGGACGTTGATAATTATAAAGATGTGACGGAGCCCACAGCGGTATATAAGTATGAACTGGTTGGGGAAAAAGATACATATCTATTGGCTTGGTCCACTACCCCCTGGAATAAACTGGCAACACCGGCTTTGGCAGTTAATCCGAAGCTCGATTACGTCAAGGTTTCCCAGGAATCAGAGCGATATATTTTAGCCAAATCAACCCTCAAGATGCTTAAAGGAGAATATAGGATTTTAGAGGAATTTAAAGGTGATGTGTTAATGGGGAAGCGATTTGTTCCGCATTATACCTTTTACAAAATTGAGCAGGGCAAAGAGGCATTTGTCATCGTTGGCGGAGATTTTGTGACTTCAGATGAAGGTACCGGCGTGGTGACTATAGCCGCGTACGGGGAAGAAGATTTAGCCGTCATGCAAAAAGAACATATCCAGCTTGTTTTGCATGTGGACGATGAAGGAATGATAAAACCGGAAGTGCCGGGCTTTGCGGGAATGTATTATTTGGATGCCGATGCCAAAGTCATTGAAGATCTCACCAAGCGGGGGCTTATTTACCGGGTAGACCAGTACGCGCACACCGTGCCCACCTGCTGGCGGTGCCATACGTGCCTGTATTATGCGCCGCAAAACGCGTGGTACGTAAACATACAAACGCTGAAGGAAAAAATGAAAGCGACAAATGAGCCGGTCCATTGGTATCCTGATCATTTTAAAAAAGGAAGATATTTAAAAAGTTTAGAAAACGCTCCGGATTGGTGTATTTCCCGGAGCCGCTATTGGGGAAGCCCTGTGCCGGTATGGGAGTGCCCGCGCGGACACCGGTTTGTGCCCGGATCGATACAGGAACTGGAAGAGGCATCAGGGGTAAAAATTATGGATCTTCATAAGCCGTTCATCGATGAGGTGACGGTGAAATGCAAAGAATGCGGCCAGGCGGCCATTCGCGTGCCGGAGGTGCTGGATAGCTGGATAGAAGCGGGGAGCGCGTCATTTGCGGAACGGCATTTTCCGTTTGAGAAAGACGTGGATCTTGAGAGTTTTTTCCCTCCGGATTTTATCGTGGAATACACCGGTCAGATCCGTGCGTGGTTTTATGTACTCCATATCATATCAACTGCCCTCTATGAACGCCCTGCATTTAAAAACGTGGTGGTAACCGGCGTTATTTTAGGTACCGACGGCAGAAAAATGAGCAAGAATTACGGAAACTATCCAGACCCCAAGGAGATGCTTTTAAAGTACGGGGGAGATGCGCTTCGCCTATACCTTTTAGGTACGCCGGTCATGCACGGGGAAGATATCCGGATTTCGGAAGTGGATTACCGAAATCAGGTGCGGGGGATATTGCTGTTGCTTTGGAACGTATATAACTTTTTTGTCATGTATGCAAATGTAGACGGATGGAAACCAACGAGCAACGAGCAAAGAGCAAAGAGCAAAGTAAATGTGCTGGATCGGTGGATAATGTCGCGGATGTACGGAAATATCAAACAGATGACGGAGCATGGATACGAAGCATACGATACGCCGGAAATAGTCGGGCAAGCCTGGATATTTATGCGGGATTTGTCCCAGTGGTACGTGCGAAGAATTCGTGATCGGGTGGGGCCCAGCGTACCCAATGGAAATGATAAAGATGCTGCGTATAGTACGCTTTGGACCGTACTTACGACGTATTGTAAGGCATTGGCTCCATTGATTCCGTTTATTACAGAAGAAATATATCGCAATCTGTCTGGTGAAGAGTCGGTGCATTTAACCAATTGGCCATCGTTTAAATCGGCTTTGCATAATGAACAATTGGAGCGTGCGATGGAAGATGGGCAAAAAGTGGCATCGGCCGCTCACGCACTGCGAAAAGAAGGCATGGTAAAAGCCCGGATACCGATCAAAAAACTGGTCTATAGCGGACCCAGAGAGCTTACCGCGGAAATAAAGCGCGTTGTATTGGATGAAATAAACGTGCATGAGCTTGTCTATGAAAGTAAACAAAAACATGAAGAATTCACGGTGTCCGGAGATTCTGGAGAATCAAATCAGGATAAAGAGGCAGGAATGGCCAGGGAACTCGTCCGGCAAATACAGATACTTCGGAAGGAAAAAGAGTGTAAAATGGATGAACACATAGCAGTCGGACTGGCAAAAGAACACAAGAACTTACGTGATGAATTGCTTTTGTATATCCGAAAAGAAACCTTAGCCGATACTATAACATGGGAAGAAACGCTGACCATTTCCACTTTACCCAAAGCCGCAATCTAGATTGGCTTACGGGTATACTGCTGTTGGCTCTCTCCACATTTGGGCTTTTTCTTCTTGCCACCACGGACCAGTCATTATTTTTGCAACAGTTTATTTATGTTTGTTTAGGAGTAGTGGTACTTATTATCTTTTCGCGGGTAGAGAGAGCAGTGCTTTGGTGGGCGGCTCCGATTGCCTATGGATTGGCAATTGTACTTCTTCTTATGCCGTTTGCCTTCCCGGCTATCCGCGGCGCGCACCGGTGGATATTCATTGGTCCGCAACAGTTTCAGCCGTCGGAACTCGTGAAGCCGCTACTTCTTTTGGCATATGCCGGATTTATCAGCCGCTATTCTCCCAGAAACGTCCGGTGGCTGCCGCTCCATATCGGATTGTTTTTGGTACCCTTTCTTTTGGTATTCCGGCAACCTGACTTGGGCACGGCAATCGTATATGCGGTATTTTGGGCAGTTATGCTTATTTCCGGCGGGCTTTCTATGGGACTAGTCGCGGGCGCGCTTGTGGGCGGGTCGCTGTTTGTCCCGCTACTGTGGAAAGCGCTCGCCGGCTACCAGAAATCCCGGATACTCACGTTTCTTAACCCGGCGCTTGACCCCAAAGGCGCAGGCTATAATGCCCTCCAGGCCATGATCGCTGTGGGAAGCGGACAGTTCTTTGGCAGGGGTTTAGGCCGCGGGACGCAGAGTCATTTACGGTTTTTGCCGGAATATCACACGGATTTTATTTTTGCTTCGCTTGTGGAAGAACTGGGATTTATCGGTGGGGTAGTGCTGCTTGTGGGATATTTAGCGCTGCTGTGGCGTATTACCGCGCCGCTTGTAGGCGGCGCGGTAGAGGATTTATTTCATTTTTCCTATGCAGCAGGGCTCTTTGCCATGCTTCTTGCACAGCTATTTATTAATGCCGGCATGAACATGGGATTGCTTCCGATTACCGGCATTACCCTGCCGCTGGTGTCCTACGGCGGAAGCTCAATTTTGTCTGTTGGCCTTTCATTTGGGCTTTTATGGGCGCTACAACGGGAAAAACATGAGAGCGCAAGCATTGCAATCCGGTGAGACTCTTGGTACAATTGGCAGTATGTTTGTAATTGTTACGATCGGCGGAAAACAATACAATGTTTCAAAAGGAACGCGGTTTAGCGTAGAACATATAGCCGGGGACGTGGGTCAGACGTTGACGTTTGACCATGTGCTGTTGGTCTCCGATGGTAAAAAAATTAAAATCGGAACGCCGACGGTGAAAAAGACAAGCGTCATGACAAAGATTGTGGCGCAAACAAAGGGAGAAAAAATAAACGTTCGCAGGTTTAAATCAAAAGTCAGATCGCGCAAAAGCCGGGGGTTCCGTGCCCTTCTGACAGAGTTGGAAGTGACCGATATTGCTTCATAAATGAACGAATACCTGTTCGTCCTGGGACGTACGCCGGAATTGGCGTTTGCTGAACTTCAGACACTTTTTCCTTCCGCTGTCATGTTGGCTCCTCATGCGGTACTGGTTTCGACAGATGCAGTTGAAGGACTTAATAAAACGCCTGAAGAACTTATTGATATGCTTGGCGGCACCATAAAAATAGCCGGTGTAAAGATGCATGAGGCAACACTTGCTCCGGACGTTGTGGCGAAACTGCTTCTTGCTGAAATGTCCGGACCTCTCGTTTTTGGCGTTGGCAAAACCGAAGGAGAAGATCCCGTGCCACAGAAGTTTCTCGCACGTGTGAAGGAACTATTACAAACACAGGGAAAAAGCGTGCGTTTTGTATCTTCCGAACATGGCGCACTACTTTCCAGCATTGTCGTATCAAAGCAGCATGTGACAGAAATCATTGCGGTGCCGTCTGGTGACGGCGTGATATTGGCAAAGACACTCGCCGTGCAAAACGCAGACTCGTGGAGCGAGCGGGATTACGGCAGGCCATATGCCGATCCGAAAGCGGGAATGCTGCCTCCTAAAGTGGCGCGGATGGTGGTAAATATCGCCATGATTAAGGGAGGAACATTACTTGATCCTTTTTGCGGGATGGGAACGATACTTGCGGAAGGATTGTTAAGCGGGGCGACTGTGATCGGCAGTGATCAATCACAAGAGACCGTAGAAAAAGCCCGGAAAAACATAGAGTGGCTTGGGGTACGGGCTTCACAGTGGAAATTATTGACATGCGATGCGACACATGTGTCAGAACACCTGGAACCTACATCTGTTGATGCCATTGTTACGGAGCCGTTTATGGGATCCACCCGTTTGGGTGGGAATAACCCAATAAGCCAATCCGACCAATTAAAAACAATCAAAAACACCATCAAGGGATTGGAAAAGCTCTACCTGGGATGCCTGAAGGATTGGCACATGGTATTAAAACCCGAGGGAAGGATCGTTATGGCAATCCCGGGGTTCCATATTGGGGACAAAATGTTGTATGTGAAAAATGTTATTGACAGGTGTGAAATCCTCGGCTATACTAAGCTTCTAGGTCCTATAGAATATAGTCGACCACAGGCAGTTGTCAGAAGGCAATTTTTCGTATTTCAAAAAAGTTAATTTTACATTTTATCGTATGGCACACGTTAAAGCAGGTGGAGTAGCAAAAGGCAATAAAGATTCCGTTTCCAAGCGGTTGGGAGTCAAAATTTACGGCGGGCAATACGCTTCTCCCGGCAATATCATCATCCGGCAAAAAGGGACGAAAGTGCATCCGGGCAAAGGAGTTTTGATGGGACGGGATTTCACGATATTTGCAATAGTGAAAGGCTTGGTAACATTTTCGCAGCGTTTAGGAAAACAGGTAGTTTCTGTCCTGCCTCAATCGTAACGACATGGCTGACACACAACAGGTATTGCATCTTGAGATCGAGATGGTTCAGCCCAATCCATTACAGCCCCGTGGGCTTATAAGCCCTGACTCTCTTCGTGAGTTGGCTTCTTCTATTCGCGAGCACGGCATCATTGAGCCGCTTGTGGTTGCCAAAACGCCAGCAGGTTACCAAATTATCGCGGGAGAACGAAGGTGGCGCGCTTCAAAGATTGCAGGGTTGACAACCGTACCGGTGGTAGTGAAAGAAACGACTGCCAAAGGCATGCTGGAGATGGCAATCGTCGAAAACGTCCAGCGCGAGGACCTAAATCCCATCGAGCGTGCGCAGGCGTTTCAGCGGCTGATAGAAGAATTCGGTTTGCCGCTTTTGGAAATTGCCAAACGGATCGGGAAAAGCGAATCATATGTCAGCAATACCATGCGATTGTTAGGGCTTCCCGATGCCATAAAAGATGGGCTTATCTCTACTGCCATCACCGAAGGGCACGCCCGGGCAATCGCGGGCTTGGGTGACGTGAAGCTCATGGTAGGAGCCTACAAGACGATATTATCCGAAAGCGCTTCCGTGCGAAGAGCCGAAGATCTTGCGCGCCGCCTCAAAGCGCAGCATGAACAAAAGCCAACCCAGCGTGTTGAGCGCATTCATAGCGACGAACTGGATGCCATGGCCAAAGATATAGCCCAGGCGGTAAACGGGTTAGTGAAAATTACCCAATCGAAAGTAGAAGCGCGGTTGGTATTTGTGATCCGGGGCAACTTAGAAACGACCAGTAAAACCCTGAAGTTAATCCGCGACAAGCTCGTGCCTCCAAAAAATTAATATTACTGCAAATTGTAGCTGGGAACCGGTATCAGGCCCACTCTGTCAAACGGCCAGTAGCGCAGGATCGCCATGCCGATGAAATCTTCTTTTGGCACGGATCCGAATTCGCGTGAATCAGCGCTGTGCGGCCGGTTATCTCCTGCCACAAAATACTCCCCCGGGGGCACCACGGTTTCGGCCCCTTCCCGGAGAAATGATCCGCCAAAAATATAGATGCCGGGCGATAGGTACGGCTCGGGAATTTTTTTGCCGTTTACATAAAACGCGCTGTTTTCCAGCTTTACCGTGTCTCCCGGTACGCCGATGATGCGTTTGATATAGTCTATCTCTTTATTTTTCGGAGACTTAAATATCACCACTTCCCCATGCTTGGGGTCGCGGAGTTTATAAATGACTTTATTGGTGAGGATGTATTCGCCGTTGTGGAAATTCGGCTCCATGGATGCACCGTTTATCTCCTGCGGCGACATGATAAACAGATAGACCATGACAAGCATGGCCATAAACACCACAATTCCCTGCAAAAAATCAAAAAACGCGGCTAGCGCCCGTTTGACAGCATCCATAATTCTCTCTTTCCAGTGTAGGTGATATAATAATACTCGTCAAGGCATACTTTCGGACCCGTAGCTCAGCTGGTTAGAGCGTTTCATTGACATTGAAAAGGTCAGAGGTTCGAATCCTCTCGGGTCCACCCATGTGGAAAGTAATTGTTTGGCCTCTTATTTTGTTAGTATTTCGTGAATATCAACGATATAGTTTTCGCGCATACGAGGGTGATTTGGGTTTTGGAATCTTAGGTGCTGCTTTTATTGAGCTTTTCATTATCGCGTCACTTTTTCTCTACATTCCGCTCATTATTCTTTATATTCACGTCAGGAAATCACAGCAAGCGGATATAAATCTCTTGATAAGCTTGGGGATAGGTATGATTTCTTTGATCGTGGGAGTATTGTTGCTTTTTAGTTTTCGACCTATGCAACAGCTTGTTGATACAATTTTTCTTTCTCGGTGGTGGAATGTTCGCTTTCTTCCACCAAGATCTTATTGAAGTATATCTTCAAGGGGGTTCATGGGATCGAATCGGAACGTTGAGGTTTGAGGAAGTTTAGAACCGCGCGGATATTCCTTCCACAAAACTTTTCCATTTTCCAAAAATTGCGCAATGATAAGCGTTGCATTTTTTTCCTTGGGGGTAAAGCGAAGTTTATAGGATCCAGCTTTAGGATTGAAAATTGTCATTAAGCCATCTTTATCTTTTTGCATGTTTCCTATTGGGTTGGTTAGCCACACATCTGCGGGATAGCCAATGACGACGAGCGCAGAAGTTGGTTCAACGTAGGAAGAGATTTGAAGGCTTAGGCTTCTTGTACCGAGAAAATTAAGAATTTCGTTTATACCTTGACTGGACGCGACAAGTCCGGTATGCGACTGGGGGATGCGGATATGTTGTGTGTGTTGAACTTCACTACTATAAAGAAGCACCGTGCCGTCACCCGCCGTGGTAGTAAGTTTTTTGACTGGTTTACCATCTGTCCAGTTGCCAAGGCGCAGGTCGTGTTGATTTGGTGGTTTGACTGTGAGAAATTGGAGTGTCTCGAATCCGATACCAGAAAGAGTACCTATCGTTACACTGTAAAATGGTGGAAATCCCGTCATGGCAAACCAGTTGTTTTGTGCATCCATGTCATCAACCCATTTTATTGTTCCGGTTTTGAAATCTTTAAGGTAGTCAAATAAAGGCAGGAGGTTTTGAACTGATGGAAATATACGGCGGATGGTTTCGCGATTATTGGGTCGTATAGTATCGCAGCGCCGAAGGGCGATTGTCATAGCGATTTTATAAAGTAAATTATTTTCCCATATATCTCCACCCGACCATGCGGGATACGCAAGAAGTGCCCCTTTATGAGGGGACCCGACGGTAAGGAGTTTATCGAGTTTGTTGAGTTGCGCCTGTGTCTCCAAGTATACGCGGCCAAGCAACCCACCCATACTATGGCCAACGAGGTGCACTCGTTCGAGATCAGCCACGTTTCCGTTGATAATATTTGCTAGTGAAGTAGCGTGTGTGGGTACTTGTTTTCGCCAGTCGTAATAATAGGGAATAGTCGTCCATCTGGCATTGGTGAGTTCCGTCAATAGGGGATTGTAGATGTTCTCGGCATAGGATGCAAGAGACCAGTCACCACTATATTCTTCGGTTTTGCAATTAAGGATTGCATCTGCATTCCAACTCATCCCAAAGCCTGGAACCACCACTACTTTTGTGGTAGGTGGAGGAGTAGGTATAGGTGTCGGGGTTGGCGTTGGAGTAGGGGTCGGTGTAGGCGTCGGAGTGGGGGTTGACGTGGGCGTGGGCGTAGGGGTAGGTGTTGCGGTTGGAGTGGGGGTTGGAGCATCGCAACCATCGGCATCGCAGAGTTGATAGTTTGCAAATTCAGTATTGCCGCTCTGATAAAAAAAGGTCTCATCACTTGGAATAAAATTAAATCCATTGTCCCACGAATTTAAGGTTTGATTATCTTCCTTTATAACCATGTTTGAACCCATACAGTCGAGTTCTATTGAATGAATACCTGGGGATGAGTCATAGTTTACTGCAGTTGACAAGGTGGTTACTCCATTATTTATAGATTCAAACCATACAGTTCCATTTATTCTGAAACTTACGCGTTTACTGTTTATTCCTGCGCCAGAATCTTTGCAAGATAACCAGAAATATGACAAGATATTATTTATCTTTATATCTATTTTTACTATGGAATCAACAGGGGGAATAATTGTATTCAATAGAAGCCCATAAGTCATGCTATTTGTGTCCCCTATGCCAAAGTTTGAAGTTTGTACTGGTGGAGACATGTTTTCGATTATTGACCAGACTGAAGGGTTATAACCAACGGAAAATGAGTCAGCAACAATAACAGCAGCTTCGACTGAAGAGGGTCTACTTAAAGAAAAAAGAAGACTAAAACCTATGAATAATACGGGCAGGTACTTTTTCGTATTTTTAATTGTAAAATACAATTAACTTTATTTTTAATTGAGTTTGAAACAATTGTCAAGTGCCCAAAACATTGATAGACTCGACTCATGAAACGCCAAGATTGCTATCTCTGTATTAGTGGAAATAATCATCTGCTTTGGAGCAAAAGCGATTTTAATGTTGTTAAGTGTGATAATTGTGGTTTGGTATTTACAAAGTTACCATCGACTTATGTTCTAGAAAAATTTAACGCCGATTATTACGCAAAGGATTATTTAACCAACTACGAGAACAGAAAGGAGACACTTGCGAAGCGTTTTCTCAAGAGACTAAAAGATATAGAGACTATAAAAAGGGGAGGTAAACTACTGGACGTAGGGTGTAGTACCGGGTTATTTTTGAAAATAGCTAGTGAAAATTCTCAATATCGATGGAAATTATTTGGAATAGATATCAATAGAAATTCAATAAAGTTTGCAAAAACCAAAGCAAACGCATCTTTTTATTGTGCCTCCTTACACGGGGAGAAATTTAAAGCAAATTTTTTTGATTGTGTAACGTGTTTTGACGTTCTAGAACACGATGCAGATATAAGAGGTAACCTTAAGGAAATATATAGAATACTAAAGCCTGGTGGCCTTTTAGTGATACAAGTTCCCAACTGTAAAAGTGCTATGGCTTATTTGTGCGGGCAACATTGGGATTGGTGGTCAGTACCTGATCACGTTCTCCATTTTTCACCCTCAGTGCTTTCTAAGATTTTAGAAGATAATGGGTTCGTTATTAAGCGATTGTTTACATGGGAACCGGCAAAGGAGTTTGTAGAAAATATTCGCGGAACTATTAAAGCGCGTGTTACTCATTTTTTGAGCTTAAACAAAATCTTAAGTAAATTATCTGTTGTTCCACTATATTTTTTGTGGTTTGTTCTACGTTTGATAGAGAAGGAATTTGATGTTGGTGGGTTAACCGTGGTCTATGTAGTTAAGAGATAAAACCATATGAAGTTATCAGTTCTGATGATTACTAAAAACGCCAAAGAAGTGATTGAAGAAGCGTTAAAGAGCCTGAAGGGGTTGTGGGATGAACTGGTGATAATAGATAGTGGGAGTAAAGATGGGACATTGGAAATAGCGAAAAAGTTTACTAATAATGTATCTAGCTATCCGTTTCAGGACAATTATTCCGATGTTAGAAATATTGGACTTTCTAAAGTAACAGGTAATTGGATATTAGTGCTAGATGCAGATGAGCGACTAAGTGAAGAGTTGAAACGAAAGATTTCTGTTCTGATTAACGATCGGAATACAGATGGATATTGGTTCCGACGTAAGACTTTTATATCAACCAAAGAATATCTCCGCTACGGACTTTTTTACCCCGATTGGCAGCTTCGATTATTTCGAAATAAAAGAGGTTATTATTTCAAAGGAGCCGTACATGAGCAGCTTACCATTCCAAAGAGGAAAACTAAAGAGATGCCGTATGACATTCTTCACTACCCGCAGCACCCGAAATATACCGCATTTACTGATTTTAGTAACCTTATGCCATATGTGCATATTCATGCTGACAATCTTGTAAAATCCTCCAATAATATTCTTTTATTGTGCCTTGAGGGAATGGCGCAATTTGTAAATCTTTTCTTTGGCGGTTTTCTTCGCGGTAAAGGGTTTTTGGATGGATGGAATGGTTTTCGTGCTCACCTCATATTTGCGTCATCTATTGCACTGGCTTATATTTTGGCCGGATGGGAAAAAACAAAGATTGCGTTGAAATAATGCAGCTATAAGTAATTGGACGAACAGAAATATTTTTGTTTGATCATCGGTTTACTTGTATAGAAGAATGAAATATTTTCCTCTTTTATCTCTTAGTATATACTTGAACATCAGGTGAAGAAGTAGCTATGGAATAATTTTCTTCTATAAAATTTTTTAACGCAAAAAAATCTTTGTAGTAATTACTGAAAGGTTGAGGAACAAGAACAATTTGAACACCGTTCATTTTTATTTCATTAATTAGCTGTTGTTCTATTGTGGGATAATATCGCGTGAGCCATGGCACGATGAATGGGAAATAGGTTGGTGGCTTTTTATCCAATAAAAAATAAAGTTCAACTTGAGTTCCAAGAATGAACACGCCTTTGTTTTTTATAGAAATAGTTTTTACAAGCTCAACGATTCGCTTGGTAGTCTCTTGCTCGATGTACGGTATGCGGATAGCATTAGTAGCAAATCTATTTTTTGCGTAGCCAAAAAGTACAAAAATGTAGAAAATGAGGAAGGCGTAAAGTGAATATTTCCACCATTTTTGTGACACCTTAATAGCATATGCTACGAAGATAGTGGAGAAAAGAACAATAGGGGCAAGATTATATGTTGCAAATATTGGAAGAAGAAATATTGAAGATGTAAATATAAACAAAAGTATAGTTGTTGCACGTTTTATCTTCTTCTGTAGTAAAACAAAAAGGAAACAAATTAGAAAAATTAATAATGAAATTTTGGCGAAGCGAAGGTTGATAAAAACTACAGGATTTTGAGAAAAGTATGTCGCATAATGGCGGTTAAATAAAAAAAGATTATCAATGAGAGCATATAGCCCATTTTGGTACAAAAAATATATTACCGTCCCTATCCAAAATAAAGCAAAATGGGCAATTAATTTTGGTGACTTATAAACGTATAATAAAGGAATAAAAATAGTCGCGGCTGTAGGTTTTATCATTGAGGCAGCACTTGCCAACAATGCAGTCATCATGAGGTTTCTCTTAAAAGATTTAATTAGGGTTAATAAATAAAGAAGCGAAAAGATCAATGCGATTGGAATTTCATACCAAAAATTATTCTCCGATGTATAGTAGCTTGCGAGAACATATATAAGTCCAGCTAACAAAAAACCTGCGCGATTGGTGGTTCTTCGTAAGATAATTAGAAAAAAAGTGAGGTTTAAAGTTTGGAATAAGAAATAAATAATTTTTATTGAGCTGAGTGTTTTATCAATCGTGAAGGGTGCTAAGATGTAATATAATAGGAAGCCATGCTGATCAAAGAAATCTCTATATGGTAAATATCCAAGGCGCACCAACCAAGGAAAAACAAAAAATTCTGGATAAACGTTAATATTCGTGCTAAGAATTAACAACGAATGAATTATGTATAGAATGATGCTCGATAGAAGAATCATTAAGTTTTTAGTATAGCATAGAAAAATCATCCATATGATTTACTCTTCAAATGTCTGGTTTATTATTCTTACATATCAACCATCTAAGCTAAAATTACTGGCGCGGCTTCGTGTTTTTAAGGGTTTGCCCTACATACTTGTAGACAACAGTGTACAGAAAAACGAGTATCCAAAAGACATAAACGTATTGCAAACGGGAGAAAATTTGGGCTATGCAGGTGGGATGAATAGGGGAATAGCCTACTGTTTGTCGCATGGCGCAACGTGGGTGGTTGTGGCAAATGAGGATATTGACATAACAGAGAAAGCTCTTAAAGATTTTGTTGAGAAATTGAGAGCAGTGAACCCTGGCATTGCGGGTCCAACGATAGGAAAGTTGGACAAAAAAAGGTGGACAACGATTTTGGGAGAAGGTGTAGACTATATTTCCGGCTCATTCATGGCGATTCACCGAAAAGTTATCGATCAAATTGGGAAGTTTTATGAGCCATATTTTATTTATTATGAAGATACGGAACTATGTGTTCGTGCTAGACGCGCAGGGTTTCCATTAACGCATATGCCGCTCCGATTTTCTCATGCCGATGGGACGACATTTGGAGCAAATTCTTTTTTGCATCAGTATTACCTAGCGCGCAACCATTTGCTTTTTGTGGCGCGCAACTCGCCGGTAGAAGTGAAGCTCTATGAATTTCTGCGGCACCCCAAGACGATCTGGGAGCATGTGATAAAAAAAGAATGGGGAGCGCTGACCGGAATTCGTGACTATTTTTTTCGACGATTTGGCATATATAAATCTTTATGGTAATCGGGGTTGATGCGGGGGCTCTTGCGATTTCCGATGAACGGCTAAAAGTCGGGGTGTGGCGCGTGACGTTTAATTTGTTGCGGGAGCTAGGTAACCTTGACCGGAACAATGAGTATCGGCTCTATAGTTTTGGTGAGGGAATAAGAGGGATAAGGGAAATAAGGGAGAGGTGGGGGGAGAGAATGAATGAAGTACGCTTGCCGCGGGCGGGTTGGAGTACACTCTGGCTACCTGCTCACCTTCGGTTGTTTCCTGTGGATGTGTTTTTGGGCCTAGCGCAAACACTCCCCGCTTCCCCATCGCGTTCTATAGGCTTTATCTATGATGTCGGATTTTTGTTTCATCCGGAAGCGTACGGAAAAAGCGCCGCTCGACTGGAAAAACAGACCGCACAGCTGGTAAAACGCGCAGATCATATTATAACCATTTCCGAATCGTCAAAACGGGATATCTTTAATCAGTATGGAATAGAAAAAGACAACGTTACAGTGAGTTATCCGGGGGTGGATGAATATTTCATAAGGCCTCGCCTTGCGAGGCAAGGCGAGGCCTTTAGGAACGCTCGCCCGTATTTTTTATTTGTCGGAAGCCTCAATAAAGCAAAGGATTTGCCAACCGCTATTGAAGCGTTTGCCATATTCCTTAAAAAAATGAAAAAGCCCTACGATTTTTTACTTATCGGCGGCGATTATTGGCCGGATCCAGCGATTGATGCATCGATCAATCGATTCAAGTTGAATAATCGGGTGAAGAAGTTGGGGTTTGTTGCGGACGAGCAATTGGCGCCCTATTATCGCGCAACGACTGCGTTTGTCACTACCGCGCTGCATGAAGGATTTTGCCTGCCGGCGGCAGAGGCGATGGTGTGCGGTACGCCGGTGGTGGCGCTCGATCGCGGATCGCTTAAAGAGGTGGTTGGTGATGGCGGGATTGTAGTAGAAGAGCGCAGACTAAAGTCTGCTATTACAGACTTGGCAGATGCATTATTGAAGGTGACCGATTTGAAGATGAGGGAGAGATTATCCAAGCAAGCAGTAAAACGGGCAAAATTATTTTCTTGGCGGAAATTCGCAGAAAATGTTTTTTCTCTATACAAAGATGGATTCCCGCTTTCGCGGGAATGACAAAATCCTATATGAACATACCGCGGGGAGCATTGGTGCTGGAAGTTGGCAGCGGGAATAATCCTAACCCCCGGTCGGATATTTTGGTAGACCGCTATCCGTTTCATAACGGGCAGCGCGCCGGAGGGTTTCGCATCGTCGTTGACCGGCCGTTAATAGCGGCAGACGGATATAGCTTACCGTTTAAAGACAAGGCGTTTGATTATGTGATTTGCTCGCACACACTGGAACACATGGAAGATCCCAAAAAATTTGTCAAAGAAATCATGCGGGTGGCGAAAGCAGGATATATAGAAGTGCCCAGTGATGTATCGGAACGGATCTTCGGCTGGGATTTTCACTTATGGTATTGCCGGTTAGTAGGAAAAACACTGGTTCTTTGCAAGAAAAAAGAAGGCGAGCGGTTGGGCGGGTTTTTTCACCGGCTCATCGCCGATACTATTTGGTTCAGGAGATTTTTTGAAGAACACGAAGGGAAATTTTATATCAAGTATGAGTGGAAACAGAACATAGCTCTGCGGATGGATACGAAAGAGCCGCTAAAAGCGGATATAGATGCGCTGGACCATGCGGCATGGCAGGTACTGAAACAAGCTAAGCCAAATCCGCTACCGGACGCTGTATTTTATTTGGCGTGGATGAAGCGGCGGATTGTGCGGAAAGCAATAAAAATGGCGCGGATATTTTTGTGGGACACACAGCGGATATTGCTAAAAGAAAAAATTATTGAGCGGATGATGGGGCTTGTCGTGTGCCCTATTTGCACATCGGACAAACTCGTACGAAGCGGCGATACGATTAGCTGCAAGAAATGCGATACGGGGTTTCCCGTGGTTGGCGCCATTCCCATTATGCTTTCCCCTGCCGAAAGAAAAAGAGGATATTGATATGGGGAAAAGAGAGATTTTTGTACTTTTACTCACAACTGTTTTGTTGGTCGGGCCGGTATTTTGGCAGGCAAGAAATCTCACGTTCCGGCTTAATACTGACTACGATACGGTATTGCCGATATTTCATTACGTCGTGCGATCCGTACGGGAAGGCCGCGGATTTCCTTTGCGGAATCCCTACATTGGCACCGGTGTTTCCGTGATCGGTGAGCCGTTGTCTGCCATACTTAATCCGCTTCTTGCGGTTCCCATACTTGCGTTAGGAGTGGAGCAGGGACTTCGGCTTACATTTGCATTAGTTGTGTTTGCATCGGGCGTGTCCATGTGGGTATTTTTGATGACTCTGGGAGTGAAGGGCCCTGCGCGTTTATGGGGTGCGGTACTCTACCAAACATCCGGTGCGCTTTCCGGCCGCATGCCACCCGGCCAAATTGAAACAGTGCTTGCATATCCGTTGATACCGTTGTTTTTTTCTACCCTCGTTGTGCCTGTCATGAAACGCCGACAACTGCTCAATGCGTCATTAGCAGCAGCGCTCGTGGTATTTTCCGGAGATTTTTACACGCTATGGTTTTTGAGTATATTTTTTGCGGTGACAAAAATTTATTATCTTGTAACACGACAACAGACGCTCATGCGCGCTGCTATGGAATCTTTTGTTGTTTTTGTGCTTTTTCTGATTTTTTCTTCCGTTAAGCTCGTACCGTTTTTGTTTGAAGTGCTTCCCAACATCGAACGGTTTCGGATCATAAATCCGTATTTAGGATCTATTCATGCATTTTTATCGTTTTTGCCGTTTATGGTGCCGTATCGCATCGGATTTTATGACCGACCGATATTCCGTTGGATATTCGGATTCCACTATAATTGGTACGAATATTATGCATTTATCAGCATGCTGCCGCTTTTGTTTTTGATAAAAATTAAGTCAGTAGTCAGCCAAAAATATACAATGCTTCTTCTTGTTCTCTTGGGAATAGGGGTATTATATAGCGCATTGAAGTACCCGTATTCACCGTTCTATTGGTTATTTCATTGGGTGCCTGCATTTGGCACGTTCCGTGTGCCGCAGCGGATTTTTACTCCCATGACTACTATCCTTATCGGACTGTTGGCAATTTGTGCAGAGCGGTGGTTACACACGAAAAAGAGTTTGGGGGAGAAAAATATTATTATAGGTATTTTTATTTTGAGTGTGATTTGGGTCGGTACAGTAGGTTGGCAAACGCTGTTGATGAGTTTTGAGCCTCCGAGGACGGCAGAGGCACATTTGGTGCGTACCCTTCGGGAAAAGGATCAGGGGGTATTTTTTGTTGCGGCATTTTCCTGTTGCATGCAGACGTTTTTGGTGAGTGAGGGTATTCCAATTCTCAATTATTATTACGGATGGCGTCTCAAGGGCATGCCGAATTTTACGGCGGCCGACGGTGAGCAGTCAGATTTTTCCGAGCTTCGCACCATGCGGCCAACGTATATAATAGCTCCAAAGGCTATGGATTTTGCTCTCTATTCATATCGGCAGTTTATAGAAGAAGGAAATAATATGGTCTGGAAAACCGAGACGCCGAATATATTTCCTACATTATGAAACCAACAGTTGCCATTGTCCGGGGGAAATTTCTCAATCGCTACGAAATGCAGTTCTTTGAACCGCTCACGGATCGATTTGACATTACTGCATTCGGATCGCTTGCGCCCTACCACGATAGGTTTGCGTTTCCGGTAGTGAAGCTCCCCTGCCCGCTAGACATACCGGACTTTCCGTATAAAATGGCGGTTCTTAACCGTTTATGTGTTGACGCGCATTATCTATGGGGACTTGAAGAGAAGCTGAAAGGCTTTGATCTTGTCCATACTGCGGAAATATATTTCCACTACACCCAGCAGTGCCTAAATGCAAAAAAGAAGGGGTATGTCAACAAGGTTATAGCCACGGTGCTAGAGAATATACCATATAATAATGAAGGTATCCTGGGCAGGCGTGCGTTTAAAAAGCGGGCACGGGAGGAGCTTGACCATATCATTGCCCTTACCCAAAAGACGAAAGAAGCGCTGCTCACCGAAGGCGCGGACCCCAAAAAAATTACGGTAATTGGTCACTTCATTGATACGGGTCGATTTAAGCCGTCGGAGAAGAAAAAGACGGACAAATTCACGATTTTGTTTGTCGGCCGGCTTGAGGAGTATAAAGGAGTATTTGACGTGCTGGAAGCGGCACGGATACTTATTTCTGATCCGGAACTGGCAACGTACTCATTACGACTTCTGTTTGTTGGGGACGGCGGGGAAATTAGGGAAATGAGGAGAATGGAACAAACGTTGGGGATGGGTAGATTTGTAGAGCACCTGGTTGCTTCGTACGAAAAGATGCCATCGGTATATCAATCGGCGGATATTTTTGTGGCACCGAGCAAACCCACGCCCACATGGGAGGAACAATATAATACAGCTCTATTGGAAGCCCAGGCATCGGGCCTGCCGATTGTAACGACAAATACCGGCGGTATACCGGAAAACGTTGGCGATGCGGCAGTTATCGTTGAGCCGGGCGATATACAGGCGATAACCCGCGCAATCAAGCGGTTTATTTTGGATGCGAAATTGCGATTGCTGTATGCCCACAAAGCCCGCAAACGCGCGGAAACCGTACATGATGCCAGAATTGGCGCTGACAAACTTGCCCGGCTCTATGAACAAGTTCTTCACCAGATATAGTCATCGGCTTCTCGTTGCCGGCATCGTAGTTTCATTCGTCCTTCTTTCCGTTGGAAGCGCCATGCGCGAGTCGCTTACCTACGATGAAATCGTGCACAGCGAGGAAGGCATAAACCATTTGCAAAAGCACACGTTTACCGCGGATACGTACAATCCTCCCCTTATCCGTGAGCTCCAAATGCTTCCGACCGCTTTGAGAATTGTTACGGAGCGATTATTTGCGAACCGGCTGATTACTGTTCTCCTTGGAGCACTGCTTTTGATAATTGTTTATTTCACTGCACGGAAATATTTCGGAAAAGAAGCCGGGTTGTTTGCGTTGGTCTTCCTGGCCTTTGACCCCAATATGCTGGCGCATAGCCATTACGTAACGATGGATGCAGGAACGGCACTATTTTTCTTTGTGGCATATAGTGCGCTTATTTATTTTTGGGAAAAGCCAACGTTTGGCCGAACCATTATGTTTGGCATAAGTCTCGGGTTGGCACTTGCGTCGCGCGTGATGCTGCTCCCATACATGGGAGCAGCCGTACTACTCCTTGGGTTCGTTAAGAAATGGAAATTGCCGTCACTCAGGTATGTTGGCGCTGCACTGCTTATAAGCCTATTGGTTATTTGGGCAACGTATTTTTTCCGTTGGGAGGTGGTAATTGCCAAAGGCGGGTCTCCCGGCCGGGTATCGCAACAGCTAAAATATTTTGCTGCAGCGCAAAAGCTCCCGGTATTGGAATCGGGTCTGAACATACTGGAAAACCGGCCGCTGCCGTTGGGAAACTATCTGGCAACCATGAAAAATTCATTCCTGCGGGGTATGCAAAATACGGCCAAGCCGGGTTGGTATGAATTGGTTGTGAATGTTTTATTAAAAACGCCCATACCGCTGCTTTTTTTCACGCTGCTTGGCTTATGGAAGTTAAAGAAGTCTCTATTTATCGTGCCGGTTATCGGTATCCTGGCGGTTGCCGTCGGTACGGGTATGGAGTCCAGAGTACGGTATGTGCTTGCGATATATCCGTTCCTGGCAATTATTGCGGCGATCGGGATACGTATGGTCTGGCGAAGCCAGATCCCGCTTCGCGGGAGAAAATATGGGAAATTAGGGGTCGGGGTGTTATTGCTTTGGTATATTGTCGGGACGCTTGCGAGCTTTCCCCATTTTGTTTCTTACGCCAATGAATTGGTGCCGCGGAATGAGCGGTACTTGTATTTTACGGACAGCAATATCGATTGGGGGCAGTCGCTTGGTGATTTGTCTGCCTATATTGCACAAGTCAAACCGAGCCATGTTTCGTTTTCTTATTTTGGCCGGGACAACGGGAATGACTATGGCTTGGTGAGTAACCGGCAGTGGGGGAGTTACAAGTTTGAAGAAATCTGTGCGTTCCATGAAATTGCACTTCCGTATGACGGCGAACGTCTGGTAGCAATCAGTGTATCCAACTGGTATGGTTGTGGGTATTCTAAAGAAGAACGATTTTCCAAAGAAAAGATTGTACATGCAGTCGCAGATTCAATCCTTATATTTACAAATTAACATGTTAACATGTTAATTTGTTGACATATGAAAAGATATATTTTCCATCCGGTAGCCATTCTGTTATTACTTACTGCCATATTTTTTTCGAAGGAAATTTTTTCCGGGTCCGTTTTCTATTGTTGTGACAATTTACTTATCAATATCCCCTCCAAACTTTTATTGGTGAAAGAATTGCGGCAGGGGCGGTTTCCATTGTGGAACCCGTACTTATTTTCCGGGAGCCCGTTTTTGGCAGACATAAATCTCGCATTACTGTATCCGCTCAATATACTCTATTTTTTGCTGCCTGCATTTGTCGCGCTAACCGTTGGCGCTGTTGTTAACTTCATGATTGCTCTTATTGGCATGTATGTATTTGCTACGAGTATAAAGCTTTCGAAGTTTGGTGCGCTTTCGGCAGCGGTTGTCTTTGGATTCTCCGGTACCATGGTGGTCTACACGAATAACGTTCCGATGTTACAGGTGGCAAGTTTACTGCCATGGGTGCTGTGGGGAATTCGTGAGTACATGCTTATTCCCTCAAGAAAAACTCTTGTCATTGCTGCTCTACTTGCATCGATGCAAGTGATTGCAGGACATCCGCAGCTTACGTATTATACATGGCTGCTGGTAGGCGCCTTTACTATTTGGGAATTGACAAGGACCGTCCTTGTCAGGAAACAAGGCCGGACCTTTATGAAGGGAGTTACCTTTCTTGCGTTACTTGCGTTGCTTGTGTTGCTGATAGCGGCTGTTCAAGTATTACCGTTTTTGGAATTTGTCCGGCTTTCGACGCGGGGGGGACGGGGATTTGATTATGCTTCGTTTGATTCGCTCCATCCGTTAAGCATCATTCGGTTTATCATCCCAAACATTGTGGGAGTGCTGCGCGACGGTACGGCCTGGGCGCGGGGCGGCAGCGTGTATGGGTTTACCGGCGTGATCAGTTTATTGCTGGCGTTTTTTGCATCGAGGAGAAACCGCTATGTGCGGTTTTTTTCTCTTACGGCGGCGGCATCGCTTCTGTTGGCGCTTGGCAGCTATACGGCTGTTTTTGGTCTCGCGTACTATCTAGTCCCGGGAGTTGCAATGTTCCGGTCGCCCCAGCATTTTTTGCTTCTCTATACGTTTGCAATTGCAGTGCTTGCAGGGTTTGGGTTGGACGGTTGGAAAAAGTCTAGGAAGTCAAATGGGCTGATAGGTGGAATAGGGATTGTATGGGGGATAGGGGGAATATTGCTTTTGCTCTCTGCTGCAAAGATTCCCGATTTAGTCGCGCAGTTTACACTTCTTTTTCCGGTAAGAGTATTGGAAAAATTGCAGGGGCTTTCGCCGGAAACAGTAGTAACAATCGTAAGGCTTATTGCACAAAACTTGCTTATCATTTCGGGTATGCTTCTTGCGGTTGTATGGCTGAACAAGTATAAAACGCTTTTTGTTTGTCTTGTTTTTCTGGAACTATTTCTCTTTAGCAGAAACGGCCTCTTGAGCGTGCCGAATAAGACCGCAACCGGGTGGCTTACCACAGTGCAGGAGAAGGCATTGGCCTATGAAGACATAGATTTTCGGCAGTATCGCCTGTACACCGATCCTTCGCTGTACGCGTATAAAGGAAAAAAGCAGTTTGGTGTGTTTGATTGGGATATGGAATCCGCATGGCAAGCAGAAATTCTGCGGCCGAATCTTGGTATGGTGGGGTATCTGCCGACAATAGATGGGTATGCAAGCCTCGTCTACCGCGATTATGCAAATTATTTAAACAAGAAGCAAGCGGACCCTACCGGTGTGACACTTGATGACCCAACCGGGAAGAAAAAAATACGGTTGGGAGTATTGCCGCAAGGTTTGCCGCGAATATTTCTTTTGCGTTATGGAAAAGAAACCATAGACGGCGCAGTGGTTGAGAAGTATACGGCCAACGAAGTAATCGTAACTGTTACCACCGAATTGCCTTCGCGCTTGGTTTTTGTCGATACCAATTACCCGGGGTGGGAAGCATTTGTTGACGGGGAAAAAGCGCAGATTATACCGTTTGAAGAAGTATTTAAATCAGTTGAAATTTCAGCAGGCACTCATCGCGTCGTGTTTCGGTTTTTGCCTGTGAGCGTGCGGGTGGGTGCTTCCGTAACTCTTGCGGGACTGGGTGTTTGCGCGTTGCTGGGTTTTTGGGCGATAAGAAGAAGTGATGTGCCAAACGGCGGGGTGATGAAGTCCTCCAGAGGAAGAAGAACCGGCGAAAAGAGATTAAAGAGCCGGATATAGTTGCGGTTTACGCTCGTGCGCTTGAATATTTTTCCGGTGATAAACCAACCGATGGCGCCAAACAGATTGAGTTTGCGCTGTGAGACGATTTGAAATCCGTGGCGCTTTACGTTCGTTATGAGATTATTGGGTGAATACCTGCGGTAGTGGCCGATAGCCGCATCAATCGTGCCAAAAAGCGAGGCGTGAATGGGAACCAATAGGATGAGGAAGCCTCCGGGCAATAAGAGGCTTTGCATATTGGCAAGCGCGCGTTGATCGTCCTGGATATGTTCCAGTACATTGAGGGAGATAATAGATGCAAACCGTTTGTTTTTGAAAAAATACTTACCTTCCTGTATATCGCCGGGCCCGACAAATGCGCCCTTTTTCACTCGTTTTTGTGTTTGGGCAACTGCATGGTGGTCCGGGTCAAACGCCCAGACGCGGCCGTATGCGGTGAGGGCAGAAGTAAAATTCCCGATGCCGCAGCCTATTTCCAGGATATCGCCACTCACGTATTTAGAAAATTTCCCAAGCGTCCAGCGGTTGTACCACATGGCCTGGTTCATACTCTCGAGTGTCGTTAAGCTTGCGTGATCCATAATTAATTCTTGAGAAGGAAAAAGATCATAAGCAGCGCGTTGATGACGGAAAGCGGGAGAATGATGGAAAGAACGATTGCAAATGGCTTCATGCGCAGTTTTTGGAGTTTAGTAAAAACACTAGCAAGTCCCAGACTTAATAATGGAAGTAAACTTATAAACATCCGTCCGCTAAAGCTTGCTCCCTGCCACCAGGTGGTCCAGCTTGCGACAAGGTAAAGTTCTAGGAAGATAAGGATGAGCATGGACCACCGATTGGTGGCTTTCGGAAACTCTCTAAAGAAAAATCCCACTGACGCAATGGCGACCATAGGCGTCCAAAGGATAAGGCCGATTCGCGGTGAGAATAATACTTCAAAAAGATGCGGCTGCCAGAAGTTAAATCCGTACCCGCGGTCCAAATACGGGCTTACCCAGAACTTGCTATAGAGCGCCTGCCACGCCAAAAGCTGCGGAAGGAAAATGACGAGCGCGCCTGTTGCGATGGGAATAATCGTTTTCCGGTTGAGTCGGGGCAAAAGAAGCAATCCAAACAGCGCGTCCTGCGGCCGGATGAGCGCCATTAGCCCGACACTAGCCCCCAGAAGAAACGGGTGGGATGTGCGCTTTACAAGAAAGGTCAAAAACAGGCTTGCGGCAAAAAATGACAGTGCGTGGGAATTGACGGTATCGAGCGATCCGTAGAACAATAGATTAGTTGCAAAGGCAATTGCTATGATTGTTAAGGTGGCGGTGGTTTTTGCATATAGTTTGGTTAACGTTTGGTAAAGAATAAGAAGGCCAAAAAGTGCATAAAATACGCTGGTTATTCCGACAGTGAGCTGGTAGGGGAGGGTGAGGCCCGTGCCATGGAGCATACGGTGGGTTAACAAAAACTGTGGCAACCACAATATGGCCGGCCCCACGCTGTAGATATTTCCCAACAGCCCCTTTACGGTGAGCTGCTGGACGGCTCCCAATGCCGCATACTCATTGGCGAAATTGATATCCCCGTCAACCACGATCGAGCGCAGCCACGAATAGTAATAGATACCGTCGCCGTAGACGGTTTTGCCAACGATGAATGTATGGGCAAAATACCCGAGCAGGTATACGGCAGCAACCAGAAAAAACCAATGAAACCGCTTCATGTGTGGTAAGATTATAGCAAATGATTTCGTCAGTTGTACTTACTCATAATGATGAGGCCACAATAGCAAAAACACTGGGTAGCCTGACATGGTGCGAGGAGATACTTATCATTGATGACGGATCCACGGACAACACTCTTTCCATCACCCGGAAATTCACAAGTAAAATATTTAAGCATCCCCTGGACAATGATTTTGCCGCACAAAGAAATTTTGGATTGTCGAAAGCGAAAAACGAGTGGGTACTGTTTATTGATTCCGACGAGATAGTCAGCCCGGCACTGGCGAAGGAGATAAGGGAGATTGCCGCGCCCCGCCAGCTGGCGGGGACTCGCAATGACAATACGGTCGGCTACTTTATCAAACGCCGCGATATCATGTGGGGGAGAGAGCTGCGACATGGCGAGCAGGGAAGGATGAAATTATTGAGATTGGCCAAAAGAGATACTGGAAAATGGATTCGACCTGTACACGAAGTATGGGATATAAAGGGCGCAACGCTAGAGCTGCAACACCCCGTCCTCCACTTCCCCCACTCTAGCGTCGCACAATATCTGGGTGAAATTAACCGGTATTCAACCCTCAATGCACGGTATTTATATGCACAAAAAATTCATGTCACTTGGTGGCAAATCGTGGCGTATCCGTTAGCCAAGTTTTTCCTCAATTATTTTCTCCGTTTGGGTTTTTTAGACGGCACTGCCGGGGCACAGGTTGCTATCATGATGAGCATGCATTCGTTCCTCACGCGTGCTAAGCTTTGGCAGTTGTGGGATAAACGAGTATGATACTCCCGATAGCCTTTTTCATTTCCCTTCTGTTTGGACAACTGGGAGCCGTCTCGCCTGCACCAGGGATTTATATCTATGCCCATGATATCATTCTGGGAATTCTTGTTATTTCATTTTTGCTTCGGGCGAGAAATTTTCAATTTTCAATTTTTCCCGCGAAACGGGATCCCGCTACGCGGGACAATTTCCAATTACTTGCACCGATCGTGGCGTTTATTGGCGCGAGCATACTTTCCGTTATTGCTAATGCGTATCGCTTAGAACAGGCAACCATCTTGCGCGGTTTTCTCTATATTGCCCGTTGGGGGTTTTACTCGACGCTGGTAGTTATTATTGCTTCCTCAAAGCGACAGACTCTGTGGCTTAGCGGCTTATATTTTACCGGCGTTGGGTTTGCCGTCATCGGCATCATTCAGTTTTTTCTGTATCCAAGCCTGCGGAATTTGCTCTATCTCGGGTGGGATCCGCACTACTATCGTGTGTTCTCTACCCTATTGGATCCTAATTTTACCGGCATTATTCTGGTGCTGACGTTGTTTTTGGGGATTGCCGTCAAGCCGCAGTTGGGACGACCGTTCATTGCAAAAATTATTTCCGGCATCGTGGGCATTGCCTTTGTCCTGACGTTTTCCCGAAGCAGTATTTTGGCGCTCCTTGCCGGATTAGCGGTGTGGATAGTAGCAAAGCGGAAATGGAACATCGTATGGATCGCTGTCATATTATTAGGTATTTATATTGTCATGCCCAAACCGGGCGGGGATACGCTTCGGATATTCCGGCCGGAATCGACTATGGCGCGCATATCCAATTGGCAGGAAAGCGTACGACTTATCGCCACATCCCCCATTGCCGGCCATGGTTTTTATGCCTTGCCGCAGCCCGATGTCAGTGCGACATCGCGCGCTGTTGCGTATTTGGATAGCAGTTTGCTGTTTGTCTTTGCGACAACCGGTGTCATAGGGTTCGTGAGTTTCATCTGGCTGTTGAAAAGCATGGAACGGACGTTTGCTAAAGCAAAAGAAAAGCATATGAGGCACATTCGCATCGTGGGGTACATGTCACTTGCCGGGCTACTCGTGCACAGTATGTTTGTGAACAGTCTGTTTTACGCGTGGGTAATGATTTGGATGTGGATGTTGGTAGGTGCCGCTTCACGAGATCCCTCGACAAGCTCGGGATGACCTACCAAATTACTTTTGGTAGGTCACTTTGCGCTCCACTATTGTCTGGTTGCCGGCGGCATCGGTGGCCACGATTTTCAGTACATTGTCCCCTTCGTTTAAGGGATAGGAATAGGAAAACGAGCCGTCGGCATGTACCACCACAAACCGGTCATTTACCGTGACGCTTGACTCTTCTTCCGCCTTGCCGGAGACATCCACTTTGTTTTGATCGCCGGTTATGGTGGCATTGGAGGCGGGTGAAGTCACTTCCAGCGCAGGCGGGGAGCGCTTGATGGTGACGGTCAGTACGTTGGACAGATCGCTCATGTTTTGCTTTTCGTCGGTTGCTTTGGCGCTTATGGTATTGGCGCCGTCTATAACGCGCAGCGATGGCACACTGAAGCGGCCGTCTGCCGGCACCGTAAGCTTCTTGGTCTCTTCCTCGTTGACGTAAACCAGAAGGATAAGTCCTGGGGTAGCCGAGCCGCTGACGGTAAGAGTCGCACTGTTGGTAGCTACAGGAAGCGGATCCAGGACAGGGGGAAGGATTAGAGCCGATTGCTGTTGGCTGGCAGGCGTTGTGCCGCGGATGGTGTCTACGAACAGGCTAAATCCGACCAGAATTTTGAGTCCGAAGACTAAAAGAAATCCGACAATGGCAATGCTGCCGATAATGGTAAGGATCAGTCGTGAGCGCAATTTGCGCTCTTCATATCTTTTAATGCGCGAAAATGCCATAACGGACGTATTGTAGCAAAAACTCTGGGCTTGTGCATGTAGTGCGCGATATCTTGCAACATCTTGCAATATATTGCAATATTATGCAATGGGCGCTAGACTGAATATATGAAATTTCCGCCGATTTTCTCCCTCACGCCTGCTATAAAACAATTGCTTTACGAACTGGATGTTCTGAAAGCCGGATACGAGCTTCATCCGGTCCCGGTGGAACAGGCTGTCAACCTCCGGCGTGCGTCGCTTCTGAAGAGTTCACTCTTTAGTGCAAGAATAGAAGGAAATCCGCTCGAGCTGGTTGATGTTGATGATATCCGTAAGGATAATCAAAACACGCATACGTTAGAAGTGTCCAATTTGGTTTTCGCGTATGAGCAGCTATCAGGTATCGCAGAGCAGGAAGTCACGATAGATGCTCTTAAGAAGCTTCACGCTCTGGTAGAGCGCTTGCTTTCGGGTGATGCAGGTCATCTGCGGCAGGAGGAATCCGCAATTTATAACCAGGCCGGGGTCGCCGTCTATTTGACACCGGCTCCGCAAAACATTCATACACTTCTGAAAGCCCTTTGTGCGTATGTGAACACGACGAAAGACCATCCGTCCGCTACCGCGGGAGTTGCCCATATTTGGTTTGAAAAAATCCATCCGTTTATGGACGGCAATGGCAGGGTTGGCCGACTATTGTCTGCTTATATCCTAAAAAGGGGTGGGTACGATTTCGGCGGACTTGTACCGTTTGAACAATATTTGGATGAGCATCGTGGTGACTATTACTATTTTTTGGCCCTAGACCGCCACGATGTGACCGAATTTGTGGAGTTTTATCTGAGCGCACTTCTCTCTCAAGCCAAGGTGTCGCTGAAAGCCGCACACGAGCCAACGAAACCTGATAAATTTGCGCATTTATTACCGCGACGGGCAGAAATCATGCGCATGATAGAGGACCATAGGGTCGTTTCGTTCGATTTTCTCGCCCGAAGGTTCCGTGCGATTCCAACACGCACGCTCCACCACGACCTCTCACAGCTTATCAAAGTGGGCTTGGTGCAAAAAATGGGCTCGACTCGCGGGGCGAGCTACACAGTTCGCGTGTGAGGGGAGTATAATTTGAGTAGAATGAATACTATGGATTCAACCAAAATTT
>Ga0209210_1000502_pt1 | contig 41017 bp, 46 predicted proteins | sample RifGroA1_FD_183991 | JGI IMG/M metagenome (GOLD analysis project Ga0209210, IMG submission 183991) | Contaminated groundwater microbial communities from Rifle, Colorado, USA - Rifle Groundwater A1 (SPAdes) (version 2) | ecosystem: Environmental > Aquatic > Deep subsurface > Groundwater >...
CCTGGGCTTGTTCTGGCGTATCAATCCGCTTGCCGAATGGAGCGGTTTGCTGATGCTTCCCGTTTCCGCTCATCGCTTCTTGCCACATCTGGGCTTTCGTCCCAAGCTCGGCAACGATTTTGAGGTACAGTGCCTTTGCATAGGGCAGGAGCTTGTCCATAGCCTCCGTAGTATCCGCCTGCACATGACAGGTGTGCTTGCCGTCAGTAGAGAGAAATAGCTCAATCATGGTTCCTCCGCTTTTCTTGTATCTCTCGGATGACATCGTAGTAGCTTACGTAGTGTTTCCCGATGAACCGTGAGGCGTCTTCCTTCCTCCACTTGCTTGCCTTATCAAAGCTGATGGTTTTTCCTAAGCGCTGGTAAATCTTCATTATGGCGATAGTCTGTTTAAGCGTTGCCATAGGCTTCCTTCTGGGGCAGGAACGGGTAATCGGGTGGGAGATGCAAGCTGGCAAGGAGTTTTTGACGATGTTTCTCAAAATCTCTCAACGTTTGGCGGAGTTCTCGCGCAAGATCGGAGAGAGTCTTTGGAGATATAGAAACATTGCTCGCCATAGTTTGCATTTGCATTGTCATAGCAATCCAAATAGCTATTTTGTGTATATGGTAAGCGTAGCAGAGAGCGTACTGATGTCAAGTTTGGAGTATCTATTTAGCTTGTTGGGATAGGCCAAGGAGTAAAATACTGGATGGGTGCACATAAATGTGAATTTTTTAGAAAAACTCGTGATATTTCCATCGTGTTTGCGCTATAATACTTTGCAAACACCATATGGATATTCTTAACAAACCGATAACAACTTTTACTTTTAATGATGTTGTTTCTTTCTGCCAAGAAGGTCATCATGAGGGTTGGCAAATTGACTACAAAAGAGATTGGCCGCAAGACGGTTTATCAAAATACTTTGCTGCTTTTTCAAATACCAGAGGCGGAGTAATTATTATTGGCGTTGAAGAAGATAAAACCACAGGGGTACCTACCGTTTGGGATGGAGTAAACAACACTGCTCAATCCATAGAAAGAGTTCATCAGTGGGCATCCCACATAGAACCCCTTCCTTCCTACGAAGTTCATCCAACAGATGAGCAAAGCGGTAAGATTTTTGTTTTGGTGCGTATCTACGAAGGAGACAGGACTCCGTATTATGTTCAAAATGACCCTAAAATTTATGTGAGAACGGGCAATGTAACACCTTCTATTGATCTCGCTTCACCCGAAATGCTGGAACTTTTAGTTGGCAAAAAACAAAAAGCTCAACTTATCCGTGATTTCTATTTGAAAACGGCTGATGAGGTTTATGGTGCTGCACTCAGAAGGGCCGAACGCCAAAGGCAGAGTGCTATTATCCGAGAGGAAGAGGAGTATAAGAGAAAAAAACAACAATGGATTGCCGATGGAGACCCAGTTCGTCCTTATGTGTCTCATTATTATCAGAAACCGTTAGGAAGTGAAGCAAGCATATGCACCATTCTCCTTCAACCATTCTATCCCAAAATCCCCCTAATTACTCCAAGAGATATTAAAAGTAAAGTCATGGAAATCAGGGACGGAAACGGAACCTTTCCTCTAGATTTCCCCTTGCTAAACCCAGAGCCAATTCCCGAAGGCGTAATGAGCTTTGACTGGGGTGAAACTGACGGCTTAATCAGAAATGAACAATTCTATTCATCTGGTTTAGTTAGACTGTCCTTTGACCTACTGAGAGTGACGGAAGATCAAAAGGAAGTGTTCCTTGTTCATGTTGTCGCTCTCCTATTCGCAGTGATAAAAGCAGCAAGTAATTTTTATAGAATAATTGGTTATCAAGGAGGACTAAAGGGTCGTTTATCATTGGAGAACGTAGAAGGCGTGCATCTCAGGTACGAGATGACCGAGTCATTTTTTTCTCTTCACAATAAAGATGGACTACTTCCTTCTTACAATCTTGACTTAGATATAGATACTTCAACTTTGTATGACGATAAGGAGTTTCAGAACTATTTTATAAACATTGTGCAAGAGATTTACTGGATGTTCGGGTATGAAGAAATAAGGGAGGATGCAATAAAAGTTTTCCTTAAGAAGAAAAAGTGGTTGGTTGCGTAATAAACAATCAGTGATAGATCACATACGTAGATAACACAAAATCAAATAGTCGCCTTCATCAAAATCTCCACGATGACTCCCGAAACGTAGGGGTTGGCCAATATCTTCTGCCAAACCCAATTTGCCGATCCTTTAAGTTTCTCTACAAGTCTTCCTACCTTCTTTGGGTCTTTATCTTGGGCGATTTCAGCTTTAAGCTCCTTAACTGTCTGAGAAACTCTTTGTTTTTCTTCATCCTTCAACTCTGGACTTTCTCCGATTTCCTTCTGGAGGTTTTCAAAAACTGTCTCAATTTTCCCCATACTGATGGAAACGGGGCTATTTGCTCCATGAGTTGTAGTCTCAATGTTGGGGCCGTAGATGTTTTTTACCACTGACGGATATTTTACATCCGATTTAACCTCGCCCTCAAGCTCTCGTATAGTTGGAGGTTCTAAACCAACACTAATTAGCTTTTGAGGATCGCCTGGCGAAGTTATGGCGTGTATTTTGTCTTCGCTTAAGAGCAGTTTGAGATTTTTGATTAAATCAATCTCTCTAACGGGCAGTACGCTTGCTAACACTTCAACTAGCACATTTGTGTCCGGGTTATCCTCCCAATGGTTAAACATCACTTCAAGTGCAGCGTTTTGGATGCTTCGGTTGGTAACTGTATCTCCAAACATTATCTTCTGGAAGGTAGCCTCAAAACTGTCGTTTGCTTTAATTTTGTAAAGTCTGTCTCTCGCTTGGTCATCTCCAAAGTTTCTGTCAAAGCGGTATTCGTAACAATCGTGGTAAATCTCTTTGAGCCTAACAGGGTCAAAGGGTAAATAGTGAAGCAAATTAACGAGTGCTTCTACTCTATAGCTTGAAGGAAAATGCTTCTTGTGAGGCTGTGCCCACACTGAGTCAATTAAAAGGTGTTCGGTAAACGTAACACACCCAACTACCTCATTCTGCTGTTCATCCCAGATGCGGAACATTGCTAGGGGCTTAATGAACGTGCCTTGGTGGTCTTGTGAGACAAATTGGTCGCTAATAAACTCAGCGAGATACTTCTTGCCACCATTTCTAAATCTAATTTTTTTTCCTTCATTTTCCATATTTTATTTAATCAAGTCTTTAAGCGAAACAGCCACCCTACAAACATCTGCCGTAAATCCAACAAGAACCATCTCCGAAGATGTAGGCAAAGACAAACATGACTACCATTGCCAAAGCAGCCATTATGAGTGCGGGTACGATTGCAAGTTTATTTTCGTGGCGTGCAGTCTGATAAAAATTCCAGAAAAATATCAGTAAAACTACTACGGCAAAAACGTAGAACCACATAGAATATTAATCATCTCCCCTTAGAAAGTTTCTGGAATACTGCTTGGTTCGCTTCCCCCAGTCAATGAAGGTCTGTCTGTTTGCTTCAAATTAACAGAAAATCCAACTTCTGACGCATGCTCTATTTTTACTTCGCCTTTGCCTCCCACTCCCATGCCTAAAACTGTCACTCCGAGCTTACCTTCTCCTGTGGTAGTTTTTGCAATAGCAATCTTAAAATGTACCTGGTCGTGAAGAGGATACTCACCAACTCCTTCCTTTACTTGGCGGAGGGTCTCCCGAATAAAGGTTGCCAGTTCATTATTGTTTTTATTCATGTCTTAATTATACCACTTGAGTGAACCATAAAGGCATGGCTAGAATACACGGATGATAAAGGACGAGCTATATGTGTTTTCCGTAGCGGGTTGTAATTAGAGAGAGTCAAACCAGACCCTATACTGCTCTCTCCCTTTCGCTTCTAATGCTGTATAATAGGTTCGTAGGTCGTGCGTTAAATGACCCCAAACGGCATTATCTTATGGCTATCAAATTATGCAAAACCCCGAGTGGACAAACGATTCTTCAGAAGAAGAAATCAGTAGTTTGCAGATCGGCGAAATAGGCTATACTTCCCGAGGGGCTATCTTTGTAGACCCCGACAGACGACTTTTCATTATATCTTCCATTCCTGTAGATTCGAAGCCTAGTGGAACAATCCATTTAAAAGTTACAAGAGAGCAATCAGGCGACCTTGTGGTGCTTGCTGATTCTATAGAAGAAGATGACAAATGGTATCCCTCAGAGCTCACATATCTTGGCACATCTAAAGATGAATTTATTCCGATAAAAATCGTTTCATACGTTGACGGAAATCGTGTAGCCTATGGCACATTACCGGAAGCGTATGAAACGGAAGTTATAGAAAATATGTCTAACGGTGACATGGGCTACACGCTCCCGTGGGGTTTATTTGCTTATCCAGAACGTAAGCTACACCTCGTCGGCACATTCCCTCTTTTAAAAGAACCTGAGGGCACAGCAACCATGAAGGTTGAAAGAAAAGATGGAGAATTTATTGTTCACGAACACTCTCTAAACGGTGCGAAATACTATCCTGGTACGCCACTATATCGGGGCATAGGTCCTGAAAAGTTTATACCGGTTAAATTGCTTATAAAAAAATATTTTAGAAAACAGGCGGTTGATATACTTCCTGATGACTTGACGGTACGAGTAGTTCCAGAATCCTTAGGCAGAAATTTTGCGCATTATCTGTCGAAGGAAGATTTGAAGCCTACTTAAATCCGCCCAATTCTCCCGTACAATCGATTGTAGCTGGTCATCAGTGATGACCCCAATTGACAACCCTAATGGGAATAGTGTAGTATAGAAACATAAACGCCTCGTCCATGCGAAAGCCCGACGAGGTTTTTTTGTGCTATAATGACCAAGTGAATACGTATCTTTTTATAGACGGTGAAAATTTTCTCTACAATCGATTTAAAATGGTCATCATCGATCACCCCAAATTAATACGATAACACGGATCGCGTAAAAATTTGATATAATCTATTTGTTATGAAAGTCAAAAAATTAGACTACTTAATCGAATTAACCTACGATACATCCTACAAAGGCTATGTTGCTGATGTAGTAAATTTGTATGGTTGCATGTCTCAAGGAAAAACGAAGAAAGAAGCGCTTGCCAACGCAGAAAAAGCCATAAAGGCATACATGAAGACGCTTGTTAAAGCCACGAGAAGCCTAGATATAGTCCGAAGAAGTGTAGAAGCTCCGGTTCCCGCGGCGTATGCCTAAACTTACCAATGTCTCCGGCAAAAAAGCCGTCAAAGCATTTTGCAAATTTGGATACATTCATGTTCATACGTCTGGAGATCACGCCATTCTGCAAAAGTCAGGTTCCCCGACGCTATCGATTCCGCTCCATAAAGAAGTTGCACAGTTTCTTCTAAAGTCGCAGGTCAAAAGAGCCGAAATTCCGATCGATGATTTTATCAAAGCTCTAAAATAGTTTGCCTCAGCTCCCACATCTGCCGTACAATGAGTTCCAAGTGGTCATCAGCGACTACTCTCCAATTTTTTTGCCATCTTCGATACGCGCCAGATGCTTCCCAAAAGGATAAACGCGCCGATCCACTGCGTCAGCGTCAGTCCTTTGTGAAAGTAGACATAGTCAATGACGACCGCCGATAGCGGCCATGTGAGCTCGAGAATAGACGACACGCGTGCCGGCGTACGCTTGAGCCCGTAATAATAAATAAATAGCGCCACCATGCCGGTGGAAAGTGCGATAACCAACAGGGTCAATACTTGACTCTGATTAAGGGAGCCAAGCGCCGCCTGTTGGCCAAAAACCAATACCGCGGCAAGTCCCAAGACCGATGCCATACCAAACCGCACGCCGGTGGCAACAACCGTTGGCAGCCTGATGAGCGCATACCGGCTAAATGCGGTCGATGACCCCCAGGAAAATGCCGCCCCTACCGCCATAAGTGCCGCAATAGCGGTTCCTGCTCCGGTCGCAACATTCACCGTAAGCGTTGGGAAGGATACAAAGTAGGCGCCGACCAGTGCTACCACCAACAGCGGCCAAAAGATCGTTTCAATTTTTTCCTTAAGCACAAGCCGCGCAAACAGCACGACAAACAGCGGCTGCATTTGCTGCAGGAGAACAACCACGGAAAATTGGATGTAATTCACTCTCCCTAGCGCCGTCGTATAAAGTACCGTTCCGACAATGCTGCTAAGAAGCGTAACCCACGCAAACGCGCCCCAAACCTTGGGCTTGATTGCGGCTATCTGCTTCCACTTTGGCAAAAGCAGAGGTAACAGCAGCGCAAACCCAATCAAGTGCTCGTAAAATACGATCACTACCGGTGGCAACACATACAAACTCCGGCGAAGTAACCCATCCAAACTCCACAAAACAGCAGCAAGCACAATAAATGCTGGCCCAAACGAAAGTAGTTTTCTCATAAAAAATACCCCTTTCTCTCCGGGGTATAGCAAAACGCCCCCGCCACAGGCGGAGTTATACGTTTTCCTTCTTTTCGTCCAAAGGACGATCAGCCTCTGGCTGACTCCCGACTATACGGTCGACTTACGAATTACACGTAATCGTGCCTTGATGCGATCGCGGCTCGCGGGTTGTACCGCCGATTGGGAATTTCCGCCAGCTGGCGGATCACCCTACCCCGAAGGATAAATATTATAATGTAAGTCTATCTTAGACAAACAGCAGGGAAGATGCAAGGGGAACCTTAAATTCAGTGGGAAAATTTCAAGTTATAGGCTCTTGAACAGACAAAATAGCAGATTGTTTCGCTTCCCGAATTCTCTGTGCGAGACGTGCTCCGACTTCGGTAGGCATGTGCTTACTTGCTTCTTGAATGATCAGTTCTGCAGCATCCGGTTCTCCAATTTGAAGCAAATCAGTTGCCAAAGCGCGAAACATATATGCCAAATTTTCGTGATACCGTTGACCGTTCTCACCATTCATAATGATTATAGTATATCAAATCGCATCATTTTATACAAAAAGTAAACGGAAAATCTAAGTCATGATATACTAGCTTTATCTTAAATCTATGACCACAGATCCTTCAATCCCTACAACACCCGCTGAGCCTATTGACGAAGGCAAGGATATTCACCCGTTAACCCCGGAATTTGAGCGGCTTACCCAGGCTTACGTTCAAGGTATAAATAGTGTCAGCCGCGCCATGACCCCCATCCATGTCGATGAAATCGCCTCGCGCATTGCCAAATTCTACGAAATGGTGCGCAAAGTCGTGGATTGGAAAGAAGATAATGTGCTGCGCCGCAGCGCCATCGAGCGGGCACTCAAACGGACCCTTTTCCCCAAACTTTCCGGCGTCATAATACAATCCAATGTCGACACGTATCGCATCGCCTATACCATCACTGCGGATCTCATCCGCGGCGGACACCTTGCCAACGACGAAATCCCGCAGGAAGCAGTGCTCACGGTAGAAAACGCACTCAAAAAATACCTGTATATCTTGGAACATGCGCAGTTTCCGTCGGCGGATCTCATACCCATCAAGCGCAAAATAAACTTTGCCACGTTTATCATAGAACTGGCAGCCTGCGAGATAGAAGAAATCCTCACCAACCCCGTCAAAGAACGAACGCTGCTTCAGGCAATGACGGAATCCCTCACAGCCCGCATCCGCACCCTGCCCGAAGGATCGATCTCCGACGAGGAAAAGAAAACCCATACGTTCATCGCCTCATGTCGAACGTTGTTTGATTTGGATGACGGGTTTATTCTCTATGAGCTCATCAAATTTACGTATCCCGGCTGGAGCGCGCCGGATGCCCAGCTATTGAAGCGGTTGGCGTCGGAAATTCCCAACCTGTGGCTCACCAGCCACCATGTACTGGAGCATCCCATCAGCCGCCAACTGTTTACGATAAGCGAACGCATCGACACGGTATTCATGCTCCTGGGCGACGTCATGGATCAGTATAAAGAGGCGCCGCAAAAACTTGCGGCAGCTATCTCCGATAAAACGACCCTCACCGCGCACTTGATAGAAGCATATGACAAGCGCTACGTATCCCTAAAGGCACGTCTATTGCGTCTTGCCATTTTTTCCACGCTTTCGGTCTTTCTCTCCAACTGGGTCACGTTTTTTATCATCGAAGTGCCGCTGGCCTCTTGGTTTTATGAAGGGTTTAATTTGTTTACCGCCATTATCGATTTCGTGGTGCCCACAGCCGTGATGTTTGCACTCGTGTCTATCATCCGCGCGCCGCCCGCAGAAAATATAGAGCTGGTAAAGCGGGCGGTCTATCAATTTCTCTATGCGGATGAAAAACGCAAACTCTATGATGTGTATCTGAAGCGCCGCCGCAATCCGGTGATTGCCGCCGTCATGGGAGTGCTCTATATGGGCATGATGCTCGGCGTTTTGGGCGGCGTAGGCTACGTATTCTATATTGCTAAACTCCCCATCACGTCGGTGGTTTTTGATACCTTCACCATAGCGCTTACATTTTTTGCGGCAGTGCTCATACGAAACAAGGCCAAGGAACTTTCCGTTGACGACCGCATGACCGTGTGGGAATTTTTGCTTGACATGGTTTCCGTACCGATTGCCCGCATTGGATCATTTTTGGCAAATAAATGGAAAGAATACAACATCATCGCCATACTATTCACTTTCCTTATCGAAACGCCCATGGTCGTCGTGTTTGATTTTATCGAAAGTTGGAGCCAATACCTCAAAGAGCGCCGAAGCGAATTACACTAGTTTAAGAAGACTGTCTTTGCATAAAGACAGTCTTCAAGGCTACTCCTCGTCCATACGAATTTCTTCTGGAGCATCCTCAATATCCTCATCTTCAACAAAATGTTGGTACGACGATATCCTTGAAAATATACCGCGCTGCAAAGTTCCAAAAAAGGAATGTATTGGCTCGATTTTTAACCAATCGGCATGCTTTTTACCAAGATAATAGGGATAACTCGAGTATGGGTAATCCTTAAAATTTGGCATCGGATTTCTATGGATATATCGACTTAAGTGCAAAAAATATGGTTCATTTTCCACCATGATCGCCTTGTATCTTCCTTGAAATAAGTGACCACCACGCTCATATTTTTTGTTAAAATATTTCACATATCTCGTGATAATACTTCTCATGAACGTTTCTATGCCGTTTTGAATGGATTGATAGACAAAAAGATGGAAATGATTGGGCATGAGCACAAAACAAAGTAAATCTACTTTATTAAACAAATTTTTTCGAAGGACACTGTTGATTCTTGTCGGATCCGGCGGCGGAAGCGGGGATAGGGCATCTTTTATAGTTCGCAAAAATACGGCGTAGTCTTGTTCATCAAGGAAAATGAGGCGTTTATCAACTCCCCTGTTGTAAAGATGATAGTATCCGCTAACAATATAAAGCTTTAACTCGTTTTTGGCAGGCATACTTTTAGTTTACACTAAAGACTGTCTTCATATGAAGACAGTCTTTAAATCAGCCAGCGGAAAAGGGTAAAATTTGCTATAATTAATTTGTTCGTATGCGCCTGTAGCTCAATGGATAGAGCGGATGGCTTCGGACCATCAGGTTGCGGGTTCAACTCCTGCCAGGCGCGCCACAAGGGCGCGTAGCTCAATGGTAGAGCAATTGCCTCTTAAGCAATCGGTTGAAGGTTCGAATCCTTCCGCGCTCACCAAAAAAGAAATTGTCATAAAGAAAAACGCAAAAATTTTAAGGAACAAAAACTTAAATGCCCTCACTGGTTGTGCTCGAATCTGTGGAGATCCGTCCAATGAGGGCATTAAAAATCTCCACAATTCTCGAGCACGATTTCACTATGCCACTTTTTCTACAGATTTGATATACTTTCTTCAGTACAAAATTTAATAACAACTTTAATATGGATTCACAATCAGAACAACCACCAAGACCGCAAAATGAACACATAGTTTTTTTGAATGCCAGAGTGGGGGGTGCATACGACAGCAATCCAAGTTGGATAACTTCGACTGTTCGAGATGAAAATTTCCTTGCATCTGTTGACGCACTAGAACAGTTAAAAGAAAGGTGGGATAAACCTGTCGTTAAGGCTTCATGGGATGATATCAAAGGGCATGTAAAGGCAGTTTTGCCGAATGCGCAAATAACTAACCCTCAAGCAGAGATTCTGACAGTAAGATATCAAATAGATCATGATACAGTCGAATTGCAATATGATGAAGATGGTAGAGAGATCTTTTACTCCCCATTCAGTCATTGTACTGTTTATTACGATTACGATGACGATGGTTATTTATCAAAAGTTCGTCAGTCACAGTATGGTGGGTTTGGCCATGAGGACGAAATTGAATATGCTCAAATTGAAGGCGTAAAAAAGCCCATTCGAATGATTAGAAGGCTTTTTACCAGAAAAGGTGGAGGTAATAATCCTGCCGACAACATGGGTTCACCTATTACCGTCGACCTCCAAAATTTAGATGCCTTGAGAGCTGAACCGCAACCTCCTCAATTACCACCGATTGAAGAAATTAAAGAAATGTCACATGGAATCAGGGAAGTTGTCTCATCGGAAAGTCATTCAGGGATCAAGTGTGCTGATTGGAAGGACGTTATTGATCTTCTAAAAAAATATGGTAGAGGTGATTACAAAGGAGGTCAGGCAACTTTTGAGCATGATAGAATTGCTTACGATCAAGCATATGGAGAAAAAGGTGAAGTAGAATTTGCCGAAAAACAAGAGTACGAATCCGATGAATTTGTTGATGAGAATTTCAATGCAGGAGAAAACCCAGATCATGCTACTGGTTGGGAGTACAATCGGTGGTATGACTATGACGGCAAAGGAGGATTTTTTAAGTCTGGCGTAAGAATAAGAAAAACAGGTGATGGCTATGTTCTAAATCTTACAGCCACTTATGTTGGTGACAAGGTAGAAGAACAGTTGGCGCAAGCCGCAAATAAGCCTCGAGGCATGAAGCAGGCAAGCGTGAGGGCAACCTTTAATGCAGATGATTATTTTCTTGTCGATTTTCAGGAAATTTTAGAAAACTTGTATAGAGGAGGATTAAACATTGAAGGACAAGCGGAACAACTAGCTGCGGACTATGCTTCTGACATAATGACCTCGGAAGGAAGTTGGAGTTCTCGGCCAGAGGTTGTTTTGGAAGAAGCAGAAGATTTTGAGGTGTTTATACGTGCTGAGATACCGGATGGTGATCGTTTTTTCAGAACAAAGGATGCTAAAAAAGATTTATGGCAATCTAGCAGCGGTTCTGTCTTCGGGCCGAAAGAAATTGATGAAAAAGATGGAACCAATACAAGACTTCCTTCTGTGGTGATTGGCGTAAGAGTTAGAGATGATTATCCAACTTTTGATTCTAGACTTCAAGCAAAACTTAGGGAAAAATTACGCCAAATACAGAAAGCCCTAAAAGTTGGTTAGTTAAATTGCCAGCCTGCGGCTGGGTGTCCTTCGACAGGCTCAGGGCAAACGGTCAGCCGCCGCTACCTTTGAAATACGTTCGAATTTTGTTAAAAACGTTCACATGGACCTTAAAGAACACTTAGCCACCGAACACAAAATTTCACCCATCACGACGTATCTGCGTGAAATTGTCTACGGTGGCAATGACGGCATCGTAACCACGTTTGCCGTCGTGGCCGGCTTTACTGGTGCGCAGACGAACGCCGGCATGACGAGTATTCCGTTTATTTCGGTACTCCTATTTGGACTGGCAAATCTTATGGCAGACGGCACATCCATGAGTTTGGGTAGTTTTCTGTCCATCCGGGCGGAAAAGGACGTGTATCGCGCCCAAAAAGCCAAAGAACTCCACGAAATCAAACACTCGTCCGATATGGAACTGGAAGAAACGATTGAAATTTTAAAACAAAAAGGATATTCCTCTCCTGACGCCCAAGCGCTGGCTAAACTGCTGTCTAAAAATGAACGCTACTGGACGGAATTTATGATGCACGATGAACTGGAGCTTCCCAACCCGGAGCGTGAAAATGCCCTGTACATTGCGATTGCGACTTTTGTGTCGTTTGTGCTTTTTGGCTTTATCCCGCTTATTCCTTACATCATCGCACCCGGAACCTCCGGCGTATTTTACCTTTCCGTTGCATTCACGCTTCTTGCGCTCCTTCTTTTGGGAATTCTTCGCTGGAAGGTGAGCCACAGAAGCCTGCCTCGCTCGGTTGCCGAAACCATGCTCATTGGCATCGTATCGGCAAGTGTTGCCTATGTCGTTGGCATATTTTTCCGATAAATTCCCGCATATTTGACACCGGCAATTGGGTATGACAGTATAGGGGTAGTTATGAAAAAGGCACTGCTTGTGGTGCTGTTTTTACCGTTCACTCTGCTTTTTCTTTTGGGCAATCTCACCGTCCTTGCGTGGTCTCGTACCTGGCAGCCCATTGCAGCGCCTTTATCCGCATCGCCCATTTCCGATACCAATTTTCAGCTTACGGCTTCCGCTGGCACCGCGCAGGTACTAGGGGCAAAAGTGATTCCAGGCGACGCACGGGGACTGCTCCTTCATTCATTTTTAGAGCGCCACGATTCGCCTATGGCGCCGTACGCCGAATACCTGGTGCAGCAGGCAGATGAATATGCTATTGATTTTCGGCTGGTGGTGGCCATAGCTATGTGCGAGTCCAATTTAGGCAAACGTATGCCCACACGGGATTCGTATAACGCCTGGGGGATCGCCGTGTATACCGGCAAACAAACCGGTGCAACATTTGACAACTGGGAAGAGGCGATTAATTGGGTTTCCCGTTATATTAAACAAAAATATTACGACCGCGGCATCATAGACTTGAGAGACATCGGCGCTATTTGGGCACCGCCGTCGGTAGAAAAGGGGTACTCCTGGACCAACTGTGTAGAGTCGTTCCGAGGGACTATCTTATAATTAGTTTTAAATAGAAAAATGAGACCGTAAATTAGCCTCAAAACGATAAATCAAATCTTCTTATAATATCCCATAAAACTTGACACGGAACCACTCCTGTGCTATACTTATTCGTTAGATCCTAAAGTGGAATGCCCAAAAAACAGTCTGCTTTAGGATTTTTTGATGGTTGCTTAACGAGTCTTCGAGTTTAGCAACCATCAATCCCGTACTCGCGCCCCTTGCGAGCGCGAGGCTGTAAGCCTCCGGCGCAAGGTAAGCGTAGTACTGGGATCGATTATCAAATACCCTCGCCCCTTCCTCTTATCCCACCTCTTTAGCCCACAAGGCTATGGACGTGGAGTAAGAATATGAAAAAACTTTTCTTTACGTTGATCATTGCTCTTGTGGCTTCTGCGCTCAAGCCGACGGCTATCATGGCCTCTGACCCTGAAGCCGACGCGGCGGCAACGCTCGTCGCCCATGCGCCAAAAACCGATGAGCGCATCGTACTGCTTCGTAACTTTCTTAGTACCCACAATTCGCCTATGGTAGGCGTAGCCGGACACTTTGTGGCCGAAGCTGACCGGCTTGGCATGGATTGGAAGCTGGTAGCTGCTATCGCCGGCGTGGAGTCTACCTTTGGCAAGCACATCCCGACCAACTCCTATAATGCCTGGGGGTGGGGAGTATTTACCGGTACTAACGACGGTGTGCACTTCAAAAACTGGGCAGACGGTATCACTCAAGTGTCAGAAGGACTTCGCTATAACTATATGGATAAAGGTGCAACGACCATTGAATCCGTGGGGCGCATCTACGCGGCCAGCCCCCGTTGGGCAAACAGCGTGCGGTTTTTCATAAATAAAATCGAGTCGTTTGCGCCCACCAATCCCGACCTGCTATCCGTCACTATCTGATATAATAGACGGCAACTAAGGGCTCCCGTGGCGGAACTGGTATACGCGCAGGTTTTAGGAACCTGTGCCGCAAGGCTTAGAGGTTCAACTCCTCTCGGGAGCACAAACGCGTCCCGCTTAGCGGGATGGGGGCAACCCTTGGGAGTTCGAGTCTCCCTCCTGGCACAGCGCCTCCTTAGTTATTTTGCATCAAAATGCTTTTGTGATATACTTCACAAAATCCTGCTAGGACAACCTATCTATGCAACCTGAAGTAGTTGGCAGAGTGCAACATCTTCGTGTCTACCCTGTGAAATCAGCAGGAGCTTTAGAGATCGAACGGAACGGTGAATTCACCCCTGAGCTTCCAGAAGTACTTTTAACCCCATCGGGCGTAGAAACCCTCCAAGGCGTCAAAGATCATTGGTTTCTCTTTGTTCGCGCAGAAGCAGAAGGTGGCATTCATCAAAAAATCACACAGCGCGATAAGCGGGACAAACAAGACAGAACGCAAGGATTTTCTGATCTTGCACATATCCGCCCTCAATGGCGAAACGGGGATTTGTACCTAACATGGGATGGGGAAGACCCGATTCTCGTCCCGCTGGACAACAATAGCGGACGTCCTGTTGCCGTAGATATCTGGAGAGATATTTGTGTCGGGGTCGACCAGGGAGACCAGCTCAATCAGTGGGCAAGCGCACATCTTAATTACCCTGTTCTTTTTGTCAAAGCCGATGGTCCATTTGAACGAAAAGCACGACAAAACTATAAAAAGAATAATAATGACATGTTAACCCACGACGGCTATCCTGTACATTTTCTCAACGAGGCGTCAGTGGTTGAGTTAAACAAAAAAGGAAGGGAGCTAGCCGAAGCTTCCAACGGAAAAATCATTTTTGAACAAATAGAATGGGAATCCTTCCGCCCCCAAATGGTATTTACGGATATGCCCGCTCAATATGAATATCTTATTGGTCAAGGATCTGTAGCTGGTGTCCTTTTTGAAGATCCTAAACCATGCGGGCGATGTACTATACCAAGAGTAAATTGGAGGACAGGAGAGATTAAAAAACTCGATCCCAATACTATTCTTGCTACCTACATGCGATGGATTGATATTGATGGAGATATGCAAACCATTTTTGGAGAAAATATGTTGCCTGTGGAAACTGGAACAGTAGCAGTTGGTGCCAAAGTAGTCACCCTAAATAAACGAAATCCAGCTTTGACATACGGCGGGAAGAACTCTTGATTGTTGCCCCTTTTGGGTGTATCTTGGGAGTATGTTAACCAAGACCGACCTCTCCCAAATCCAAAAAATCGTTCAGACAGAAACGCGCAAGATTATAAAGGAGGAAGTTCCGGGAATTGTAGAGAGACAAGCACGAAAAATCATAATGGAGGAAGTCCCGCCAATCGTCGAAACACAAGCACGAAAAATCATGAAAGAAGAGTTAAAACCGATCAAACAAGATATTGCAGAAATACGAGGAGATATAAAAGCCATTGTTTCTTTCTTTGATCGGGAATACGTGGCCCTACGCCGCCGTGTTGAACGCATCGAAGACCACCTGCAACTTGCCCCCATCCCTTCTTGACCCCTTCCTTCCCGCAATGCTACGATGAATACATGAGGCGAATGTTGTTTTTGCCGGTTCTTCTGATGTTGGTTTTACTTGTCGCGTTGCCTGTCAAGGCTTCTTCCCAACAGGCGTACCAGGACTATCTGTACCAGCTCGATGTATACCGCCAAACATATACGGATTTTGCAGTTGCCAAAAACGAATACGAAAAATTCAAAAGCCTCACCAGTCAATCCGCCGCGCTTACCAAAACCATCGGCATGCTGACCCAGCGCGACGTCCTGCTTCGCGCCTATCTATCGCTGTTAAACGAAAAACTCAATGAAGATAGGGGACTTTCCCAAACCGAAAAGCAGCTCTACCAAACAGTAATCAGTAATGAAATCACGTTTCTGGCCGAACACGCCGGCCGTATTCCTTCCATTGGATCGCTGGATGACGCAACCGACGTTTCCCATGAACTGGAATCCCATTACAACGTGCTCCACGCGTCTATGCGCCGGATTATAAGCGGGGTTATTTTGGGAACACTCGCTATCCAAAGCAAACAATTTGACACTATTGCCACGTCCGCCAAAGCGCTCGTGGCCGTAAATCGGGGTGTGTTTACGCTGGACAAACAGGCCATTATCGACCGATGGATGCTCCAAATAGACAATAAACGCAATCTCTACCAACAAAAAATAAACGCGATAAATACTGCAAACGGCAAGCTCACCGGCAATTCCATAGATGACATCGATCGCAATTTCACTAAAATCCTCAAAGATGCAGGTGAGGCCAAACAATATCTGACGGAAGCCACATCGTATTTGGGCGAACTCGTCACGACATTGAAATATCAAGACTAACTATGGATCAACAAACCACACTCCCGCAACAACCAACTCCACAGCCCATCCCTCCGCTGGCCGGCGGACTGCCTTCAGCACCTCCTCCCCCTATGCCCCCTATCACCCCTATTACCCTTCTTTCCCGTCTTAAATCTCCCTATGGCGTGATAGCGGCCATTCTGGTAGTCCTCGTCATCGGCTCTTTGGTTTTTATCACTACGCGCAAGCCCGCGCCCGCGCCCATTGTGCCCACCCCAACGCCAACCCCGATGCCGACACCTACGCCTGTCCGCCAACCATCAAGCATTGCCACGCAAAGTGCATTTTTATCTCTTGAGGCATCGGTGAGTACCCTTGCCAATGATCTCAACACGCTTACCCTGCAGGATCCCAGCCTCTCCCCGCCGGTCCTGGACCTCCCACTTGGATTCAAATAGTAAAAGTGCTACAATTTGCTCCATGACTTCCGCTATCCAAAAGCAATCCGACGGCACGATAGAGCTTACCATTACCGTTCCCTGGGCAGATGTTTCTGTTATGTATGTCCACGTCGTGGATGAAATGGTGCAAAATGCCGAGCTTCCTGGCTTTCGCAAAGGCAAAGCGCCCAAAAATTTAGTCGAAGAAAAACTGGACAAAACCAAAGTGTATGAAGAAGTCCTCAAACACCTAATTCCCGAGACGTACAGCAAAACGGTGACGGAGCACAAGCTCCATCCCATCGTTACACCCAAGATAGAATTGAAGGAAGCCACGGAAAACAAAGACTGGATCATCCGCGCGCTCACCTGCGAAAAACCTTCGGTCACGCTCGGTGAATACAAAAAGGCCATCACCGATCTCAAGGCGTCCAAGGCCAAAAAAATCTGGGTTCCGGGCAAAGATGAGCCCAAAAAAGACAATCCGCCAACTGGCGGACCAGAGGACCGAAAACCTACGCTGGACGAACTGCTAAAGGCGCTGTTTGAAAACGTAAAAATTTCTCTTCCCTCCATGCTTGTGGAACACGAAGTCAACCGTCTCCTATCCGACCTTATCGACCAAACCAAAAAGTTAGGCCTCACCGTCGAACAATATTTGGCTTCTACACAGCGCACGGTCGATGGAGTACGCCAGGAATATGCAGAGCAAGCCGACCGCACACTCACATTGGAATTTTCCCTTGAAGAAGTAGCCGACAAAGAGGGAATATTGGTATCAGACGATGACATAGACGCCGTCATCAAAACTGCCAAAACTGACGAGGAAAAAGCGTCACTCGAAAAACAACGCTACTATCTGGCGCAAGTGCTTCGCCGCCAAAAAACTCTTGACTTCTTAGCCGCACTGTAATAAGAATAATATCGACGCATTATGGATGATACGGCATTTCAACCAGCTCCGGTCAAAAAACAGCCACAACCCAAGGCTGCCAACGACAGTATTCTCGAGTCGCTGCGCGGCTTAGGCAGCGGCGTCGGTCAAACCGTCGCCAAAGACGTGGCCGGCAAAGTTGCGGCGGACGCATTTGCCTCGCTTTTTGGCGCATTGCCCAAACAAGGGGAGATGAAACCCAATCAGCCGATTGATATGAAAGCCGACCGGTTTGCCGGAAGGCAGGAACGTGCTCCCTTTCCGCAATTTCGCCGGCCGGAATTCCACCGCCCGCCCATGGTGCGGTTAGAAGAGGCAGGGCTCAAGCAACAAATAGATGCCATCCGCGCAGAACTCAAGGCGTTGGCCGCATCCGTCAAGTCGCTTAACATGGAAGTCCAAAAGGCGGTCATCGAGACGCCGGTTGCCCCGGGCGTCTACCACCTGAACTTTTTTGAAAAGCTCAAGTCGTTCTTGCAGGTGTTGCGCGAACAGATCGACGACAGCCGCACCTGGCTATCCTTCCAAAACAACCGCAAAAAGAAGCAGGGCTACTGGGGCATGTACAAAAAGCACGGCACGAATTTTGGCCTTTCCAATGAACGCAGCCTCGCCACCCAGGCAGGGTAGAAGAACCTGGGGTCAGGCCTTGAATTTCACGTTTTTACATTCTATACTGATACCCAATGCCCAGATCGCCACGTCTCAACGTACCTGATCTAATCTACCACGTTTTCTCCCGAGGAAACAACCGTGAAAACGTTTTCTTTGAAGAAAAAGACTATCACAGATTTTTAGACAATTTAGAACGCTTCAGCACCTCTTTTCATTACGACATTTACGCATACTGTATCCTGCCAAATCATTTTCATCTGCTTTTAAGGACTCATTCGACCTCTTTGTCCAAAATCATGCAAGTATTGATGACGGCTTATACTATGTATGCGAATAAAAAATATCAACGCGTAGGACACATTTTCCAAGGGCGCTTTCACAGTATTGTTGTCGAGAAGGAAACATATTTACTTCAAGTTTTCCGCTATATTCACCTTAACCCTGTCGAGGCAGGCCTTGCGGATGCACCGGAAAATTATCCATGGTCTAGTTACCAATTCTATTTAACTGAGATAAATCGCATACCATGGCTTTCTTATACTGAAGTTTTAGAAATGTTTTCCAAAGATATTACCAAACAAATACAGTTATTGAAAGAATTTACGATTTTTGAAATCTCTGGAACGTTTGATCCAATGAAGGAACAGGTGAGGGGAGTTCTGGGAAGCAATAAATTCCATCAAAAACTGACCAAGGTATCGAATGGGGTCAGGCCTTAGCGCTAATCAAGGCCTGACCCCTACTCTGAGAGACTTGAGATATCAGATCCTGCTTGATACAATCGTATCGCAGGACCTGTAGCTCAGTGGTAGAGCGTACGACTCACATTCGTAAGGCCAGAGGTTCGATACCTCTCAGGTCCACAGCACTTGCCGATCCGTATATTCACGGGAGGCTTAGTGCTGTGGATGCCGAGTAATCTCGGCGTCAAATCCTGCATCGTCCACCATTTTGCCTAAAAGAAAGGAATTATTTTATGGCCGGTCCGGAAGCAAAGACGCAAATACCAACAAAAAAAGAGCGTAATCAACATGCCGATGCGCGTGTCCAAGATAATGCAAGACTTCTGGGCCAGTCCCCGGATGCACTACAGTTGACAGTCCACCCTATAGAGTGTTACCATTGATCGAGTAAAAAGGCCCGTCACACGGGCGTTTTATAGTTGTAAAAGGAATTATTTTGAAACGCCAACACCGTTCCGTACTACAAAAAGTCGTATCCGTGGTAAGCAGCTTCGCGCTGCTTTTCCAGTCTATTCTTCCCGCAGGTAGCATTCCGTTTCTTTTTGCTACGCAAGTATCCGCACAAGAATCCACTCAAAGCGCTACGGAACAAACGAGCACCCCGACTCCAACACCGGAAATAACGCCGACCCCCACAGGGGAGGTTTCGCCCACCCCAACGGTTGAAGTGACTCCGGCTGCCACACCGGAACCAACTATTGCCATAGCCCCAACCGAGGAAACCACACCAACCGCCGAACCGACACAGGAAGTCCCTGCGCCAACCAGCTCCGAGCCCCCGCACGAGACATCGCCTCCTGCAGATCAAAATAACGCTCCCGAAAGTACGCCGACGCCTACTATTACTCCTACACCCACCATCACTGCGGAACAATCCCCGAACGGCCAACTTACGGCGGTCATATTGGAACACGCCGAAGCAGCTTCACTTAATCTTGACTCCGTTGACCCAAGCACAAGCGCCACGCTCACAACCGATAAACCCGATTATGCACCAACCGACACCGCAATTATTTCCGGCACTGGCTTTTTAGCAAACCATACGTATTCCTTAACCATCAGCTCCGACGACCCACCGGCAACTTCAACCACCATTGAAGTAACAACCGACGAAAACGGCAACTTTGTCTATGCCTATCAACTCGACGGCACCTACCGCCCAAACTATAAAGTAGAGGTAAAAGATCAAAGCGGCACGCTTATCGCCAGCACCACCTTTACCGACGCAGCAACCCAATTTGATATAGAACAATGGTCAGACGAAGACGTGGATTTGGATCCGCCGGAGCCCGGAACTGCTTCTTGGCAAAATGGCGACTTAAATGCGGGGAATTCACAGTATTCTGAAGGTGAAGTTATACCTTATCAGTTGATTATTACAGATCCTGGCACCGCCCCTCTGACTATCACACTGGAGTATGATTTTGCAGACGGAACTGCACACGGCTTTGATTTTCTTGCAACCTATGATACCAGCCGATCCCCAACAATCCCTGCTGGTACTCCCACAACTACCCCCATCCCAATGGATTCTGCCCTCCCATTTACGCCCCCTGCTGGCGTTTTTTCCTTATGGGGTGGTACCTTTACAAGCACTCCGACCGGGCCGGTGCTTGACGGCGCAGGAGAAACAAAATCATACACCATAACACTCACGCCGGATTCTTCCACAACAACCATGTATTTACTGTGGGGCGGACATTTATCATCTCCTGTAGACTGGGGTCCAGATGGTGGTTCGTCAGACTATCCAGGCGCCAGATTACACATGCGTATAGGGGGAAGAGACAGAAGTGTACAAACCGGTGCTATTGTTCCACTTCCTTCTGGAACCATTACTCTGGATAAAGTTACTGATCCCTCAGGAGACCCAACTTCCTTTAGTTTTTCAACCACTAATCTTCCATCTCCAACCGATCCAGTTTTAACAGATGGCGATACACCCGTCACGTGGTTGGGGCTTTCAAGTGCTACCTATACGATCACTGAAAATGTTCCCGCAGGCTGGACACTTTCTAGTAAAAACTGTGTAAGTAGCGGCACAGGTACAACATTCGGGGATATTACGGATGGAGTTTCAATAAGCTTAGTGGATGGCGAAAATGTCACCTGTACGTTCACAAATTCTATACAACCAGCGTACTTAACACTGGTTAAAACAGTAACCAACGACAATGGTGGTGGCGCTCTCACTACAGACTGGACTCTTTCCGCTAGTGGACCGACAAATATTTCTGGCACCACCGGCTCACCGGCTGTTACCAATGCGCCAGTTACTGATGGAACATACACGCTTTCTGAATTTGGCCCAGTGGGATATACGGCTGGAAGCTGGAGTTGTGTTACAAATGGCGGCGCGCCAGTAGTCGGAAGTAGCATTACACTTGCACCAAACAATCGCGCAACCTGTACGATAAATAACGATGATCAAGCTGGGCAAATTAGGATTATAAAAAATACGGTCGGAGGAGACGGGACATTCGGCTTTACGATCAGTGGTTCAACGCCGTCCACTCCCAGTATCGCTACATCCGGCAACACGGGCACCACGGGATTTCTCACGGTCAATGCCGGATCTTACGCTGTTTCCGAGACGGTCCCAGCAGGGTGGGATCTAACTGGCTCCTCATGCGACTCAGGCACCCCAGGCAGCTTCACTGTTTCAAACGGTAGCTCCGTTACTTGTACATTTACTAACACCAAGCGCGGATATATTGTTGTCAATAAAGTCACTGTTGGCGGGGATAGTACGTTCACTTTCAGCACTACAGGAGCTGGATACGCCGGGTTTTCTCTCAGTAACGGACAATCCAATAGTCAAGAAGTAGTTCCTGGTTCTTTCACAGTTGCGGAAACATCTCTTGCAGGATGGAGTTCGGATGGCGGCATTTGTGACAACGGGGAAACACCGATGAGTCTAGATGTTGCGGCAGGCGAAACGATTACCTGTACATTTACGAATACCAAATTGGGCTCCCTCATCGTCCAAAAAACTATGGTCGGAGGGACAAGTAATTTTAGATTTAGCGGTGATGTGACGGGAACAATCAACACCAATAATGGTACGTTAACCTCCGGTGACTTAACCCCGGGAACATATACGGTTACTGAAGCAAATAAAACAGGTTGGACTCTTACGAGCATCTCTTGCGATGACGCAGACAATGGAGGAACACCTTCGACCGGGGATACCGACACTAGAACTGCTACGTTTAATATTGAAGCAGGAGAAACTGTAACGTGCATATTTACAAATGCAAAACTAGGCTCCATTGCCGGCCGAAAGTTTAACGATCTCAACGGCAATCACGCTAGAAACACAGAGGAACCATATTTACAGGGGTGGACTATTTATCTTGATACCAACGACAATGGTCAACTCGACAGCGGAGAGCCATCACGCGTTACGAATGCGAGCGGAAATTATTCATTCACAAATTTGACAGCGGGTACGTATCGCGTCCGGGAAATTCTGACAGACGGCTGGCAACAAACCCGCCCCAACGCCCAATTTGGCGGACTCGGCAGACAGGCGGATGGATCATATCTTCTTACCGTGGATGCGGGAACATCTCACACCAACCGCAATTTCGGAAACTTCCAATTGGGCAGTATTAGCGGATACAAATGGAATGACGCTGATGGTGATGGTATCTGGGATCAAACAGAAGATCCATTGGAAGACTGGACTATTTTCCTCGGCACTCAAGAAACCACGACCGATGCGGAAGGGTATTATGAATTTACGGATCTTTCTGCCGGAAGCTACACACTTTCCGAAGATCTCCAACCCGGCTGGACGCAAACCCATGCTCCCAATTCACCGGTTACTATAACAAGCGGTCTTACGTTAATGGATCAAAATTTCGGTAACCGTGGCGCCCTTTCCATCACTGCCTGTAAATATGAAGACAGCAATGGAAACGAGAGGGGCGGTCAGTTTACCCCGGTCTCCGGTTGGAACATGACGTTGGGAGACAACACGCAACCTACGGGCGAAACTGGTTGTTATACGTTTGAAAACCTGACACCCGATACGTACACGGTAACGGAAGCATCACGGACCGGTTGGTCCAGCGCTGACGAAACCGAGGGAAGCCAGACCGTTACACTGACAAGCGAAAATGAAACGTTGTACTTTTATAACTATCGCCAGGGAATAATCAGCGGATATAAATGGGAGGACACTAATGCTGATGGACAATTGACGTGTACCGAAGGCGAGGAAGCTTCCATCTGCGAAGACAAACTCTCCGGTTGGACAATATTTTTGGATATCAACGGCGACGGCATACTCAACAATGAAGAACCGTCTACAACGACCGACGGAGATGGCAACTATCATTTTGACGTCGACCCGGGCACCTATAGCGTTTGTGAAGTTGTTAAACCCGGTTGGCAACAAACATACCCCATCAACAGCGAAGTTGAAAGCCTTTGCCACACGGTAACCGTGGAATCAAACGGTAAAGAATCAGGTTATGATTTCGGCAACCAAGTGGTAACTCCCATCCTAACCCTTACCAAATCCAACAATGCGGTCGGGGACAAGGCGCCGGGAAGCGATGTCCTCTTTACACTTACCGTCACGGCCACGCAGAATGCCGTCAATAATGTCGTTGTCAAAGACTTGCCATCCGTAGGATTTACCTATCGCATCGGCAGCTGGTCAGCTAAGATAAACGGCGTACCGTTTGCAATCACGGAGCCCGTCTATGCCTCGCCCGGCACCTGGAACATCGGCAACATGAATGTGGGCGAGGTTATTGAACTCCAATATATTGCAGATATTGCCAGCGGTCAGCAATCCGGTACCTACCGCGACCTGGCATGGGCCACCGGCACAAGTCTATTAGAAAGTGACGTGTTGGCAAACAGCGACACCGGCGTATTCGTAGGCACGGATGTTTCCGTCAACAGCGGCGACAACCCAAGTACGTCGGTCAACATCATACGCGAAGAAAAGAATGAAACCACCGGCCAGGTGTTAGGCGCTTCCACCGAGCTTCCGGCCACCGGCGGCAATACGTTCTGGCTTATCGTGGCTTCACTCATGCTAGCAGCAGGAGCAGGATCTATCAGTGCTGGTATACATCTCACAAAATATCCCAAACGGCAAAGGAGACTCCATGCGTAATTTATTTACTAAAGCTTCCATCATCGCCGGTTCACTTATATTTGCAGCCCAGGTGTATGCCGCGCCTGCCTTGAGCGTGCGCATCATGCAGCCCAAAAGCCCGACCAACCAAAGTAGCCTGAAACTCACCGTGGTTACGCTGGACCGGCTAGGCCGCGCAGTAACCGTCAAATGTTTCAAAAAAGGTCCTGCAGATGCTGGCTTTACCCAGTTTGGAGCCGATTTAGTGCTTGCCGCAGGCGGCAATAGCGTCAACTGCGAAACGTCATCTTCGGTACTGACAACCAATGGCACGTATCAATTCTTTGCCACAGCCACAGCCGACCCCGACACCGAAACCAGTCCGACGATCACGGTAGACTACAACACCAGCGGCCCGGGCACACCCACCAACTACAGTAAAGAACAGCCTTCCAGCTGCACGTACAAGATAAAAGTAAAAACTGCCGATGATGCCGGCAAAACCGTACGGGTAGATTTGTATCGCTCTGATACGACCTCCTTTAGCGCGGATGTTTCACACCGCGTAGACCAGCGATTTGTGGGCTCCAACACGGACGTGGAAATCCTTAACACCGTGGGGGACTGCAGTAAAACGTACTACTTTGCGCTTCGCGCGTTTGACAGCGCCGAAAACGGCTCCGGAGTAGTGGGGGACAGCATCGTGACGGTCATCACGACCACAACGTCCACGACAACTACGACCACTACCAGCACCACTGGCGCGGTACAAGGCGCTATCGCCGTACCCGGCACGGCTGGCAATGTCCTGGGAGAGCAAACCGAAGGACAGGCTACAGAGGGCACCACAGAGGCTCAGGGAAGCACCCTGGGCGAAGCAACCCCAAGCGCGGAAGAACAAGTATATACAGGGCAAAAGAGCGGATTAGCAGCACTTCTGACGGTCAAAAACCTCCTGTTTGCAGCTGCAATTGGAATTGCTATACTCATCCTCACATGGCTACTTCGCAAAAAAGAACCCGTCGCCTAGCTTCTGCACTCGTTATTGCAGGAAGCGGCCTGATTGCGACTTCACTCGTGATTTTTCTTTACACCTTTTATCCGGTGGTTGGGGCTGAAGTGGCATATTCGGTACGCCAGAATCTTCCGCCCAAATCTATAACTCCGGTAGACGAGGCATTCGGCATTGTTATCCCCAAGCTTGGCGCCAACGCGCGCATTGTCCCAAACGTCAACCCCTATGACAGCAGCGTGTATCAGCAGGCGCTTACCCAAGGAGTAGCCCATGCAACTGGCACCGTATTTCCGGGGAGAGTTGGCAATGTGTTCCTTTTTTCCCACTCGTCAGTAAATTTTTATGAGGCCAATCGCTACAATTCTATTTTTTATCTTCTGTATAAACTGGAAATTGGGGACGAAATCAATCTGTATTACAAAGGGGAAAAATTTGTCTACCGCGTGACGGAGAAAAAGACCGTGAACCCCAAAGACGTTTCATATCTCACCGGTCAAACGACAAAAAAAGTAGTAACGCTTATGACCTGCTGGCCGCCGGGGACAACGACGAAGCGGCTGTTGGTCATTGCAGAACTTACTGGGCAAAAATAACGAAGGTAAAGAGCTTTTGTCCGGCACCTAAATCTTTTTCATAGAGCGCCAAGCGGCCATTTTTTCTGACTAACTGTCCCCATTGCGAAGGATCATCACCGGGGGCATCCTGATTTCCCATGATTCCTTGCCGTGCAAGTTGTGCCGATGTCTGACTTACGGTGGTTACCGTATAGTAGACGGGTCGCTGGTATAGTCCATACACGTCCCCAGATTTGCATTATCAAATGCCTCATCCTGATGATCCAGGCCAAGCGTATGACCCACTTCCTGACACATCACGAGGTTGCGCCATGCAGGTGTGTTGTAGGTCGCAGTATTAAAGTATGTATCGTTTACTTTTGTCGTTGCCTGGGTGATATGGCTCCCGCTTACCCAAATCTGCGCAAGTCCCAGCCAGCCATTGTTGCCATACGTTTTGTTGCACACTTCCACGCGGCCTTTGGTTGGCCGGCAATTTCCTTTTGCGCGCCCTGCGCCTACGACCGTGTCCAACACAGTTGAAATACTCCAATCACTCGCAGTGGTTGCCAGAAATTGATCCCAACCCGAAGAAACATTGTCGCCTAGTGTTAATGTAAAAGGATTACTCATGCGAGCCCAATGGTAGGAACCCCAACTATGCGAAGCAAATACCGAAGAAGGAACAAACAATACCAACACGGCAAACAAAGAAAGAATAGCGAAGCGTTTTAACAAACGTAACATAGCGTACAATGTTTACTGTACCAGCGTTGGACACCCCATGTCAAGATGTATAATACTGGTATGTTTCTTGACATACTGTTTCTGACTCTCCAGCTTGGCTTTGCCATACTTATTTTCTACCTTTGTATCGCATTCGTCACGGGTGCCCCGTTTGTGCCCTCTACCGATCCGACTGCGCGCTCAATGATAAACCTGGCCCGCGTGAAGCCGGACATGAAAGTGTATGATCTGGGATCCGGCAATGGCAAACTTTTGTTTTTGGCAGCAGAAAAGGGAGCAACCGCAATCGGACTTGAGATTAACCCTTTGCTTGTTCTCTGGACTTGGATCAGAAAAATGCTCTCCAGACAGTCCAAAACAGGGTTCAACCCTGCGGATGGCGTCACAGTGCGCTGGCAAAATTTCTGGCACACGAACCTTTCCGACGCGGATGTCGTGTTTGTATACCTCCTGCCGTGGCGCATGGAAAAACTTGCAGCTAAACTCAAAAAAGAACTCAAACCCGGCACCCTCATTGTCTCTAACAGCTTTATTTTCCCCAACTGGAAAATTCTACGACAAGATAAAGCAACTCACGTCTATGTGTTTAGAGTGTAATAGCGCAATTTATTGCGCCCCTCTTGACTCCCATAATGTAATGGTGCTAGTATAAACATACTTCTCACTCGCATGAGACCTCACCAACCTCAAAGAGAAGCGCTAACTCTCGCGTAAAGAGAATAATTAAGTCACCAACGTTGGATGGAACCGTCCTTGAATACTCGAGGGCTCCAATGAAGAGGTGACTTTTTTGTGTTATGAAGCAACATAGCTACCAATTAACGACCACTACCACGGCCCAACGCGAGTTGGGAGGTGGTGTGGTGGCGCGATAGAGCTTCTTTCGAACTACCAGACGACCTCCCAACAGGGAGGCTTTTAGTAAGAAAGGGGGTGAACAATCGTGCTAAATTACGAACATGAACAGCAACGAGTCATCGCGGCGATTGCCGATATATTTGATCTGGAACCAAGTCATTTTGAAGTAAAATGGAATTCAGACAATCCGGCAGAGCCAGTCGAAATTGTAGGCGGAAACGTTATGGCCCTTGCCTATGGGAGGCATAACATTCCGCTAGACAAACAAGATTGGGAAGTCGTTTCGTTGCCAGTCAAATAAAAAGAACGTCGGCGGAGTCTATGGGTGCTAGCCCCATAGATCTCCACCCATAGATAACAAAAATTGTGTAGAATAGAAAGGAACAATATATGAAACAAAAACGGGATCATGTCTATAAATCCGGTCACGAAGACTATAATCATCTTGATACGATGCGCCATTCATGCGCGCATCTGTTGGCGTATGCGGTCATGGAACTGTGGCCTAAAACTAAACTCGGCATAGGACCCACGACAGAAAACGGGTTTTACTATGACTTCGATTTGCCCGTCAAACTCTCCGATGCGGATTTGACGAGTATCGAGGTAAAAATGGCCGAGCTCCAAAAGCTCGGATTTGGGTTTGAGAGATCGGTGCTGGCAGTAGATGAAGCAATCAAACGGCTGATTAAGCAGGATCAGACCTACAAAGTTGAACTCCTGAATGATTTGCAAGAGGAAGGTGAAACGGAAGTTAGCTTTTATCAATCCGGCGAGTTTATCGACCTGTGCAAGGGTCCGCATGTCAAAAATATTTCCGAAGTAAGAGCCTTTAAACTTCTTTCTGTCGCCGGCGCGTATTGGAAGGGGAGCGAGAAAAATAAAATGCTCACGCGCATCTACGGCACGTGCTTTAGCTCACAGGCCGAGGTAGACAACTTTCTTAAAATGCAGGAGGAAGCAAAACTGCACGACCACCGCAAACTCGGGAAAGAATTGGGTTTGTTTGTGTTTTCCGATCTTGTGGGCGCAGGGTTGCCGCTCCTGTTACCCAAAGGCGCCACGATCCGAAGAGTTTTGGAGCGCTTTATCGTGGATGAGGAAATCAAACGCGGCTACCTGCATGTCATAACGCCCCCATTGGCAAAAGTGGACTTGTATAGAACATCCGGGCATTATCCGTATTACAAAGATACGATGTACCCGCCGATGGTGGTAGACGAAGAAGAGCTGATTTTGCGGCCCATGACATGCCCGCACCATTTCATGCTGTATAAATCTTCACCTCACAGCTACCGTGAACTGCCCATGCGTTTGGCCGAACTCTCTCCGCAATTCCGCTACGAAAAAAGCGGAGAACTGACGGGCCTTATGCGGGTGCGCATGTTTACCCTTGCCGACGCGCATATCATAACGCCGCCTGAACAGGCCAAAGAGGAAATCAGAGGCGTTCTTGATCTGGTAGATTATGTCAACACATGCTTTGGCATGAAGCGCGGCGTGGACTATCGGTACCGTTTGTCCCTGGGCGACAGAAACGATACAAAGAAATATTATAAAGACGACGCGGCATGGGACCATGCCGAACAAGTACTGCGCGAGGTACTTGTGGAAACCAAAGCGCCGTATTTTGAGGCGCCAAACGAAGCAGCCTTTTACGGTCCCAAAATTGACGTGCAGGTAAAAAACGTGGCAGGACGTGAAGAAACGGCATTTACCGTGCAATACGACTTTGTCATGCCCAAACGCTTTGAACTTACCTATATCGACGAATCGGGTAAAGAAAAACGGCCGATTGTGGTACACCGCTCGTCGCTGGGCGCATTTGAGCGCACGATGGCATTTCTGATAGAAAAATTCGGCGGCGCGTTTCCCGCGTGGCTTGCCCCGGTGCAGGCCATAGTGCTTCCCATTGCCGACCGACACCTGCCATACGCCCAAACAGTGGTGGATGCCCTGAAACAGGCAAATATTCGGGCAGAACTGGATGACCGGAGCGAGCGGCTTTCCGCCAAAATCCGCGATGCTCAAAACCAGAAAGTATGCTATATGCTTATCGTGGGCGACAAAGAAGAGAGCGAGCATAAAGTTTCCGAGCGCGGCAGAAGCGGCAAAGACTACGGCATGGTAGCGCTTGATGCGTTTATCAAAAACATCCGGGAAGAAATAGATACGCGGAGCCTTAGCTAAGCGCTTTACAAACACGGGTCGTTCCCGCTATAATACGGGTTAGTTCCGAAAGGTTCGAAAATATTTGAGACAGACGACCAAATACCACCGCCTCAATTACCAAATCATGAGCCCCCAGCTGCGGTTGCTGGATGAGGAGGGCAAGCAAATCGGCATCGTTTCCAAAATAGAAGCGCTGCAGAAAGCAAAAGAATTGGGTATTGATGTGGTAGAAGTGGCACCGAATGCCAAACCGCCGGTAGCCAAGCTCATTGACTATAAAAAGTTTAAGTACCAAGAGGCGAAAAAAGAGCGCGAAAGCAAAAAAAGCCAAAAGAACGTCGGCGTAAAAGAAGTGCGTCTGCGTCCATTCATAGGCCAACATGACTTTGACACCAGACTGGCAAAAGCACGGGAGTTTTTAAGCGAAGGCAATCAGCTAAAAATCAGTGTATTTTTCCGGGGACGGGAAATTACGCGCAAAGAATTTGGTTTTGACATCATGAAGCGGTTTGTCACGAGCCTTACGCAAGTTAAAGTCGTACGTGAACCGCATATGGAAGGAAGAACCTTGGTAGCAATGGTGGTAGGGGATAAGAAAAAAGAGGGATCAGCATGAACATGAGGACTAAAAAAATCGTACGGAAGCGCTTTAAAATTACAAAAACCGGAAAAGTCATGCACGGCGTACAGGGGGCACGGCACTTAAGAAGCCGCAAAAGCAAACGCCGACAGCGCCGGCAGGATTTGGCAACGGAAATTACCAATGTCAGATTTGCACGCATGATAAAACAGTTTATAAATACATAATTGTAGTTGAACCTATGAGAATCAAACGCGGAGTTACCAGTCACGCCAAGCACAAAAAGGTATTCCAGGCCAACAAAGGCTATCGGATGACCAAACGCCGCAATATTCGCGTGGCCAAAGAAGCGTTCCTGCATGCCGGTGAATATGCATTTGCCGGCCGCAAAAACCGCAAGCGCGATTTCCGCAGACTTTGGATTACCCGGATAGGAGAAGCCACCCGCCAGCGCGGCATAGGTTACAGCGTATTTATGAATAAGCTCAAAGCCGCAAACATAGAACTGGACCGCAAAACACTTGCGTATTTAGTGACGGAAGAACCCGGCATATTTGAAGAAATAGTTGACAGCATAAACGTAACCAACTAAAATAACTTTGTTATGGCTACCCAAAAGCAATTTTTTGGATTTTTTTTCGCCTCCGAACTCGGGGGTTCTTTGGGTTGTGAACTTGGATAATAAATAAACAAAACAACCTAACGAAGCCCCCGACCGGGGGTTTTTTGATGGTTACTTTGCGAGCAAATGCATATTCGCGAGCTTAGTAACCATCAATCCTGTAGACGCGACACCGTGACGCGTGGACGTAGACCACGGGAACGGCGAGGGTTCTACCGGGATTAATGTTTGAAAGGAGGTGAAAGATATGAGCGACAATGAAATGGAACCAAAATCACCTTTGGAACAAAAACGGGCTGACCTTTTGGCCCAATGCGGTCCGAACGAAATGGTCGAGCCGGTGTATGACATTTATGACGGGTACAGCCCGTTTGAAAATGTGGAGTATACCGTCAAAACGGTAAAAGGCTATCGCATCGTTCCAAAAAACGAAGACGGCAACAGTCAAGAGTAAATAAAAGTAATTGAAAGGAGGTGAAAAATCATGATGAATAATGAATTACAACGAATATATTTAGTAGAAGCATTACAAAGTGCTAAGGGTCTAACAATAGATACCGAACATGATGCCGAACTTGTTAAACTTCAGGCAACAAAACCAGACGGTCGTGTTGTAGTGCCTATGATGCGAGCGGAAAAGAAATGGAAACATGAAATTGAAGCAACACCGGATCTAGAAAGATTACATTGGTACCAAGTCAACACAGGAAATCTTGTCCATACCGGTTGGACACTTAGTCCAGAGCACAATGTCGCTAACGCAATCATTAAATTAAATTCAGACAAAGAGGGCATCGACGGATATATTGCAGATCTAGAATCTATAGGGTTTGATTTTAGCGATACCGGCAGCGAGTTAGAGGACAGAAATGTTATTTAATAATTGTATATGGTATACGATGGCTTTACGCAGATGATAGGCGGTCGATTGGTATAGTGTTGACCGTCGCCGCCTGTCATCTTGCCAACAAGAGCGACAAAACCGTACAATGGAAACATAAATATATGCATCAATCAGATAAATCTGAACAAACGATCGCTACGCCGAATTTCATCGGCATGCTCATCCAAGCGCAGGAAGATGCGCTTTCGGAAATTGCATCAAGCGAGCTATCTGCCGAAGAGCTACGCATAACGTTGCTTGGAGCAAAAAGCGAACTGGCTAAGCTCACCAAGCAAATCAGATCTGTCCCCGAAGCCGACCGGCCGCAGGTGGGCACGGTGGTAAATCAAGTCAAACAAACCATTGAGGAAACGCTGCAAAAGCATCAAGCATCAAGCGTCAAGCATCAAGAAGATTGGGTAGACGTCACGGCGCCGGGCATATTGCCCCCGCAGGGACACCTCCATATCGTCAGCCAAGCAATCAGCGAAATTACGCGCATCTTTGAGAGAATCGGATTTACCCGCGTGCGGCATCCCGAAGTGGACTGGGACTGGTATCCGTTTGGCTCGCTCAACATGCCGCCCAACCACCCCGCGCGCGACGAGTGGGAAACGTTTTTTATCGATTATCCGGGAAAACCTGGCAAAGATCCCAAAAAACAAAAGGTCGTACTTACGCCTCATACGTCCAACGGTCAAGTGCGGGAGATGGAGAAGGGGACGCTGCCTATCCGCATGATTAACATCGCCAAGTGCTACCGTCGACAGTCGGATGTTTCTCACGTGCCAATGTTTCACCAATTCGAAGGACTGTATGTGGACCACAACGTGTCGATTGCACACCTCAAAGGTGTCCTTGATTACTTCGTGAAGCAATTTTTTGGACCAGAACGCAAAGCGCGGATCCGGCCGTTCCATTTCCAATTTACCGAACCCTCGTTTGAAGTGGATATTTCCTGTGGAGTTTGCTTAGGTAAAGGTTGTCGTTTATGCAAAGAAGGCTGGCTCGAGTTGGGAGGCGCCGGCATGGTGCATCCGGTAGTGTTGAAAAACGGCGGCGTAGACACAAGTACATATAGCGGTTTTGCGTTTGGCTGGGGGATTGAACGCACGTACATGATGAAAGCCGGAACGCAGCTGGATGACATCCGATTGCTTTATAGCAACGACGTAAGGTTTCTGGAACAATTTTAATATGAATATCCTAATTCCCGATTCCTGGCTCCGAGAATATCTCGTTACAAAAGCTACTGCGAAACAGATAAAAGAGTATCTTTCCCTTTGCGGCCCGTCTGTTGAGCGGATTAACACCGTTGGTAAAGAAATCGTCTACGATATTGAAGTTACCGGCAACCGGCCGGATTCCATGTCCGTCGTTGGCATTGCCAGGGAAGCTGCAGCCATACTTCCTCGCTTCGGCATCAGCGCAAAACTTGTAAATGATCCTTATGAAACAACATCAAAAATTAAAAATTTAAAATTAAAAATTGAGAAGACCCTTACCATCAAAACCGACCCGATACTCAATCCCCGCTGGACATCCGTAGTTATGGAAAACGTCACGGTGAAACCTTCACCCCAATGGCTCAAAGACAAACTTGAAGCAACCGGCATCCGGAGTCTTAATAACGTCATTGACATCACCAATTACCTCATGCGCGCCTACGGCCAACCGGCACACGCCTTTGATTTTGACGCAATCGCAGACAAACCAAACCATGCAACCATGACGCTGCGTGCATCCAAAAGGGGAGAAAAACTTATCACGCTCGACGGCAAATCTCATGCACTTCCCGGAGATGACATTGTCATAGAAGACGGCAAGGGGAGGCTCATTGATCTTTGCGGCATCATGGGCGGCAAAAACTCAAGCATTACGTCTACTACCAAAACCGTAATTCTTTTTATGCAAACCTACGATCCGGTCCGTATAAGAAAAACCTCCATGGCGCTTGCCCACCGCACCGAAGCCGCGGGACTTTTTGAAAAAGGGTTAGATAGCCAGCTCGTACTGCCCACTATTCACAAAGGCATTGAACTCATGACGGAACTTACCGGTGGGATAGTGGCAAGTAAACTTTACGATATCTATCCCAAGCCGTATAAACCGCATCAAGTATCGGTACATCGACAAAAAGTCGACATATACATGGGGACTCAACTGGCGGATAAGGAGATTCACGCGATCCTTTCTACCCTGGGCTTCACCCCTACCATCACCAAGGATACTATAACCGTGACAGTCCCAAGCTTCCGGCGCGATGTTGCCATAGATGTCGACATTATCGAGGAATTAGCCCGCCTTTACGGCTACCACAATATCCAAACGAAATTACCAGACAGTGAGCCGCCTGTTGTATTGCCAAATCTGCAACTAACATGGGAAGAAGAAATCAAAGTACGCCTGCGCGATTGGGGATATACAGAACTCTACACGTACTCCATGATTTCAGAAGAATTGATGGATACCTTTACGCTCGACAAATCTAAAGCCTACAAAATCAGCAACCCGTTAACCAGCGACTGGGCCTATATGCGCCCCTCGCTTTGGCCCAGTATGCTTACCGCTATAAAACAAAACATCAATCTCAAACCTGCCCTTCAATTATTTGAGTTAAGCATGACCTATACATACCGGCCCAACGAATTGCCGATTGAAACTCCGGTGTTGATCGTTGCATGGACCGGTCATAAATTTTTTGAAGCAAAAGGCTTGGCTCAGGCCATATTTTCACTGTTTGGCCGTCCCTTGCCGGAATCACCAATTCATGATAAACAAAAACTTCACAATTGGGATGACAAAATGCGCTTGCTCTTGGGCGACTATGGATCAATAAGCGAAGTAAACCCAGAACTGCTAACGAAGTTAGAAATTGACCAGCCGGTAACTATTTTTTGGGTGCATCTTGATGAGTTAATAAAAAATGCACAACAAAACAAAACGTTCCACCCGATCCCGAAATACCCGCCGATTGTCGAAGATTTAGCATTTGCCGTTCCTCCGAACTTTATGGTCGGTCCGGTAATTGAAGCACTCAAAAAAATTCATCCCCTCGTTTCCGGCGTCACGCTGTTGGATATATACAACGATACGCGTACATTCCACATCACGTATCTTAACCCAAAGAAAAACTTAACTGATGAAGAAGTGACTCCCATACGCAAAAAACTTATCGCCTGCGCACTTGCCTTCGGCGCGGTTTTCAAAGAAGGATCAACCCCATAAAAAGCGACAAATGGTATATGGCCACAAAAACGGTCGTTTTGGGCGTCACTGGCGGCATTGCCGCATTTAAAGTATTGGAGCTTATCGCTATCCTTAAGCATAGCGGCATACATGTCATCGTCATCGCAACGCCCGCCGCGACGCGAATTATTACTCCCAAACAATTTACAAAAGCAGGGGCCACCAACGTCCTTACGCAATTGTTCCAACCAAATTTTGATTACAAAAAAATACTGAAAGCCCGCCGCGTGGAACACATTGATATTGCGCAATCCTCGAGCCTAATTGTTATTGCGCCGGCCACCGCCAATATCATCGCTAAGCTTGCCGCCGGCATTGCAGATGACTACCTCACCACTACTGTTCTTGCCGCCACATGCCCGATCCTTATTTATCCATCCATGAATACTGTAATGTGGCGAAATCCGGTGACGCAAAAAAACGTAGCATATCTTCGCTCGTTGGGAATGCAAATCATCACTCCTGTTAGTGGCATCCTGGCCTGCGGCACAGAAGGCGAGGGGAGACTCCCGGCGGTTAAAAAAATTTCTGATGAAATTATGGCGCAACTTAGCCGTACCAATTCCCTGCAAGGCAAGCGAGTATTGGTTACCGCAGGCGGCACCAGAGAACCCATTGACGCAGTACGATTTCTGACCAACAGAAGTTCCGGAAAAATGGGTATCGCGATTGCTGAAGAATGTTATTTGCGCGGCGCAAACGTAACTCTTCTTCGATCACGGACGTCAGTGCAGCCAAGATATCCCCTCAACGAATACCTCTTTGACACCGCGGACGACCTTGAGCAATTCGTGGAAAAGCACATCCGGCAAGCTGATATCTGTTTCCACGTCGCTGCGGTTTCCGATTTTCTCGTCGAAAAAAACCCGCTCAAGCTTTCTTCTCAAAAATCCCATACACTTACCCTTTTACCCCGTCCAAAAATTATCGATACCATCAAAAAACAAAACCCGAAGGTTTTTCTCGTTAGTTTCAAGGCCGAGGCAGGACTCATGGATGATGGGCTTGTTGACGCGGCCAAAAAGAAACTCAAAGAATCTCAATCGGATGTGGTCGTTGCCAATCATATTGATCGCCCTAATCAAGGTTTTGGCGTTGACACCAATGAAGTGTTTATCGTGACCAAGCAAGGAGCGGTTACCCATGTCCCTCTCACATCAAAACACCAAGTGGCGCAACAAACACTCAACCTTGCCTTAAAGACTGTCTTTACGTAAAGACAGTCTTTAGCCGTGGATCTATGAAAAATTTTGTTCGTGCATTTGCTCCGGCCAATATCAGTCTCCTGTTTAAAGTAATGCCCCACGATGATCCGGCCAAGATGGGCTCGCTCGGATGTGGGTTTACGGTCAACGAAGGTGTAACCGTCGAGGTGTCGATAGCTAACAAGCCGGCAATCATATTTAATGGAAAGCCTATCGAGCTTCCCACTGTCACGACCGTAGCGAATAAACTGACAAGGACGGTCCTTGTCATTCATATTCAATCCCATCTCCCGCTTGGCTCCGGCTTTGGCATAAGCGGCGCCTCGGCATTGGCAACAGCATATGCGGCCAACCAATTATTATCACTCAATAGATCCAATCTTGAATTGGCCAAACTGGCCCACACAGCGGAGGTAGAAAACAAAACCGGACTCGGCGATGTGATCAATCAATACTATGGAGGATTTTTTGTAAAATTTGTCACAAGCAGCCAATTCGTCGCAGAGCCGATACCGATATCTGATATTCCGGTTTACTGCATCTCGTATGGCAAGCTCCTTACATCCTCGATCTTAAACAATCCCGGCGCAATCGCAAAGATAAATCATGCAGCGGACACGGGGCTTTTTCAAATCAAACAACTCTTGAGTAAGTCAACTATTTCTCTTTCTCAAATCTTTACTATCGCCAAACAATTTGCAAACGACAGCTCGCTTCTCACCTCCTCAAGGATTATGAATACAATGAAGGGTATTGAGACGCGCGGCGGACATACCACCATGATCATGCTGGGCGAGGGGATTGTTGCAGATATTCCCTTTGATGGAGCTACAAAGCTTACTATTTCAACTGCTAAGGCGTCGGTGTTGGCGTAGGTGTCGGTGTGGCGTACGGCTCGTTGATAGCCACATGCACCTCTGTTTCTGCCGTGTTTCCTTTGTTGTCATGTGCTTTGGCTTTTATCGTGTGTTGGCCGTTAGACATATTGATCGTTTCTGACAACTTTTTATCGTTTTTGTCTTTCACTAACGTCCCGTCCACAAATACTTCTATTTTTGTAATTTCGCCGGCACTTCCTGCTTCTATCACAACTTTTACATCATTTGTGTCTATGCGCGACCTGTCGCCTGGCTCCCGAATAGTCACGGCAATCTGATCATTACCCTCGTACACTTCTGTCGGCGGGTGAAATTTGGCATCCCCCTGGGCGGCTACCCATGCGTCTATGCCTTCCTGCCAGCGGTTTTTGCCGTCCGATGACACGGGGTCCGATTCTACAAACACCACAAAACTCCGGCTATCAAACTCCAATTTTGCAACCTCGACACTATTGGCCAGTTTATTACTGTCCTTTTTGGAAATCTTCAGGTTTTGATAGATAGGCGAGGCCGCAGTCGGCTCAGTCCCTTTTATAAAAATCTCTTTCCGCGTGGGATAACCATCTTTGGGCAACCCGCCGCCATACGCGTCTATTTCCACCTCAATGATGGTATCTGGCCGGGTAAATTGCTCGTCCGGTTTATCCTTTAATGTCTCCCGGATAATACGGTTCCAGATGGGAGCCGCACCAGTCACACCGGATGCCAACGAAGGATGCATAGGGGAATTGTCGTTGTTTCCCACCCATGCCCCGACCACGATTGACGGCGTATACCCGACTGTCCAGTTATCCCGCTTGTCGTCCGTCGTTCCGGTTTTCACCGCGACCGTTTTGCCGCCGATCACAAGATACGATTTTGGCCCGAACACTTCGCGCCTTGCTTCGTTGTCTGAAAGAATATGGGAAATAAGATAGGCAATATCGTAAGAAAGCACGCGGCGAGCAGCCGGAATTTTGTGTTCAAACAGCACTTTGCCTTTTGCGTCTTCAACGTTCAAAATCGACACTGGCTCCTGTCGAAAACCGCCGGTTGCAAACACTCCGAATGCACTCGTGAGATCCAACAGCTTCACTTCTCCGCCGCCGAGCGTAAGGGATAATCCGATGCGCCGGATATTTTCATCGTTGGGTTCAAGGGAAGAAAGCCCCATGTCATACGCTACGCGCAAAATATCGCGGACCCCCACAAGCGCACTTATTTTGACGGCAATCGTATTGATGGAATTGCCCAGTCCATACCGTAGCTGAATAGGCCCGCGGAATTTACCGTCATAGTTTTTGGGATTATATTCCGGCTTCGCCGGATCGCCGGATGGATATTTTGTATCTACATCAAGAAGAAGCGTAGAAGCCGTATATCCCTTTTTAAACGCCGCCGCATACGTAATGGGCTTTATGGCTGAACCCGGCTGGCGAAGTCCTTGAGTCACGACGTTAAACTTTAATCCCGCCGCATCTGTCGCACTATAATCTTTAGAACCCACCATAGCCAAAATTTCTCCGGTTTTGGGATCAATCACCACCGCCGCGCCGTTACTAACTTTCAGTGTTTTGGCTTTTTTCACCTCATCTGCCACAATTTCCTGCGCTTTTTCCTGCAGTTTCCAATCAAGCGTGGTGGTAACCCGCAACCCGCCGCCTTCTACCAATGTTGACCCGAATTTTTCAATCAGCTGCTCTTTGACATATGCCACAAAATGCGGGGCACGCAGTCCCGCTTCATCTTCCGTAAATTTCACGCTCTCCAGTTGTTTGCGTGCTTCAGTTTCTTGCTGTACCGTAATGTAACCGTCTTCCCGCATACGCCGCAGTACCTGCTGGCTTCGCCAGACGTATGCCTTGGGGTCTGTGCCAAACGGCGAATAGCGGCTGGGCGCTTGCGGAAGACCTGCCAAAATCACACTTTCAACCAGCCCCAATTCGTTAGCCGGTTTGCCGAAATAATACTGCGAGGCCGCCTCCACGCCTACGGCAGTTCCCCCATACGGCGCTTCATTGAGATACATTTGTAAAATTTCGTCTTTTTTGTACTTACGCTCAATTTGTATGGCAAGAACTGCCTCCTTCATCTTGCGCGGCAGAGTCCGCTCTTGGGACAGAAGTACATTTTTCACCAATTGCTGGGTGAGCGTGGAACCGCCCTGGCATCGGCGCAGTATCAAACATGCAGCCATCCCGCGGAAAATGCCGATCGTAGAGAGCCCCTGGTGCCGGTAAAACTCTTTGTCTTCTATCGCCACCGTTGCGTCTTTCAGGTATTGGGGGATATCCTCCCACTGCACCGGAATGCGGTTTTCACCTTCAAAAATGTCGTAGAGGTTCTCGCCGTTTCGGTCCAGGATTACAGTGGAAAGGCCTTCACTTCGCCGTACTTTATCCGGCCGCGGCAAGTCTTTGGCATACCAGGCAAACAAAAGTCCCACAAAAAGAACCGACCCCACGATGAGGAAAAACCCAACCGTCGCAAGTCTTGTGAAAATACTTAATTGATCTCCTGCGCCAAACAATTTTCGTACCCTTCTGTTTCCCAACATCATGTCCTTATTGTAACTGCACTTGCAAAAATAGACAAATTGTGGTATACTATATAGTACAGTTTAATAAGAAAAGCGTTGAAGGAGACGAAGTAGAGAAGAGAAAGTGACAACAGAGAGCAAGCGGTTGGTGCAAGACTTGCCGAATTTCTTTTCTTGAATTACCCTCCGGAGCTGCCAAGTGAAAGCAAAAATAACTTGAGCCGGGTAAGCCCGTAACAGCAGAAAGTGAATGTTGCCAAAAGCAAAGTTCACAAATGAGGCTAAGGTACAACCGACCTCTCGTCGGTTTTTTGATGCGTTAGTTAATGATCCCGCTTGGCGGGAGAGTTTACTAACCATCAATCCGCCAGCAATCGCAGCACGAGCCGCGCTACGAATAGTAGGTAAGGCGAGTGCTAAGATGCGGAGGATTTGTGGCTTAAAACCATACCTTAGTAAAGCAAGGTGGTACCGCCATTTTGTTGGCCCTTGCAAATTTCCAAGGAAACTTGGAGGTTTGCAAGGGCTTTTTTTGTGAGGCAAACAAATATAAGAAAGGTGGTGAGAATATATGAATCATTGTGAACATTTGGTCGGAAGCATGTGCTCTCTCACGGGCAGAGTAAACCGCGGCGAAATTCCAAGTAAAGCAGGGAATCCTCCTCCACCGGAAAGCAAATGGGCGTCACGAAAATGCCTAGCTACTGGGCACCCGGAAGAACAGACAGAATGTGACAGGTTTACACCGATGGATGAAAAAGAGTGGAATCTCATGCAGGAGAATTTTACCCGCTGGGTTATCGAAGGGGCGCACAACCTTGCCGGCTTAACAGAAGAAGATTGTTAAAAACAACGCTGAGGTGGCAGAGCTGGGCAATTGCCCCTGACTGTAAATCAGGTGCCTTATAAGGCTACGGAGGTTCGAATCCTCCCCTCAGCACAGAATAAAAAGGTGTTAGAAAGGAGAAATATGAAAAAAGAAATATCATTGCCGCGATCATTGTTAAAAGTCGCAAATATAGACGACGGGCCAATGCTGCTTTCAAATGGTAAACATCTTACTGGCGCAGAGTCTGCTAATGGCTTACGGGAACGAACACAGTACGAACTTACTGAGGCAACAATGATTGCCCAGGGCGTAACGGAGGCTGTCAAAAATGAAACGCCTCCGGTTGCCATAAACTTACAGCTTCTCAATGAGGAAGTTGGTATGATGCAAACCCTTAGAAAAGAATTTGAGCATAAACCGATACGTATTGCAGTATTGGGAATTGCAACGGCATCCGGAATCACACATATATTAGACTTTGCACGATCAAGTCTCGAAGCATCCAAAACTACTCTCTTTGCGGTTGACATTAATCCGGCAGTTCTACAGGAGGTTAATGCACTAGCGCTAGATAATGTAACGGCTCTTCATGAAGATGCAAGAAGTACCAGCATCTCAGCGGAATCGATCGACCTAGTCATTCGAGATCATGTTGGAAATTGCTGCCCTCCTGAGGTTGATCGGGAAATTAACAAAGAGGCTATTCGAATTCTTCGGCCAGGAGGATTATCCATTACAAATATTACAACCAGTGAATTGCTTATTCAATCTGAAGATCGATCCATAATCCGTTTTTCAGACTTACAGGAAATGGCAGGAGATGAGTTTGTTGCAAAGTTACAGACCGAATTTTTTGACTTGGACGATATACGAAAAAACTCCAACCACGATTCGGAAGCCATGAGGGGTATTCTTCTTGAAATCGAACGTGGAGAAAGTTTCGCCATATTTGGCAGTG
>Ga0209210_1000503_pt1 | contig 40981 bp, 44 predicted proteins | sample RifGroA1_FD_183991 | JGI IMG/M metagenome (GOLD analysis project Ga0209210, IMG submission 183991) | Contaminated groundwater microbial communities from Rifle, Colorado, USA - Rifle Groundwater A1 (SPAdes) (version 2) | ecosystem: Environmental > Aquatic > Deep subsurface > Groundwater >...
CTTCCTCGTCGATAAGCTCAATAACCGGAAGGTTCAGTTTTTTGCCAATCTGAAAGTCTTCGCTTCCGGCACCCGGTGCAACATGCACAAGTCCTGTCCCTTCCTCTTCCGAAACGGGTAAAATCTTCTCATCCGTTGCCACGACCGCATGTTCGTATTGCCCCAAAGACTTCTTAATTCGGGATAGAGAATCAAAAGGAGAAACATATTTCAGGCCGACAAGTTCTTTTCCTTTAACCTTTTTCTCGATATTAAGTCCCAATCTTTTGGCTGCGTATTCGTTTAAGTAATAGGTGTTTCTTGCAATATTCCCCGTTGCCGCTACATAGTCCCGATCGGCATCCAAAGCGACGGCAACGTTCCCGGGTAATGTCCATGGGGTTGTTGTCCAAACAAGTAGATATTCGTCTTTTCTGCCTCTTAATGGATACTGAACGTAAACAGAGTCGTGGGTTGTCTCTTTGTAATCCTCGGTCAGCATCTCGTGTTGGGAAATGGCGGTTCCGCAGCGAGGGCACCAAGGGACGGAATCGTGTCCCTTATAGATGAGTCCTTTTTCGTGACACTTCTTCAAAAAATGCCAAATCATGTAGTTGTTTTCGTCGGAGAGGGTGTAGTAAGAGTGGTCCCAGTCCATGAAGTAACCCAAGCGTTTAGATTGTTCTGTTTGGATCCCGGAATATTTTTTGACTCGGTCCTTACAAAGTTGGACAAACTTGGCAACCCCAAATTTCTCAATGTCTTTCTTGCTCTTGAATCCAAGTTCTTTCTCAACCTCAACCTCAACCCAAAGCCCCTGGCAATCAAAGCCGTTCTGGAACCTTTGCTTAAAGCCCTGCATATTTTTAAATCTCTGCCAGAGGTCCTTATAAGTTCTTCCCCAAGCGTGGTGTATTCCCATCGGGTTATTGGCGGTAATCGGCCCGTCAAGGAATGAGAAATATTTTTTGGAGTTTTTATTCTTCTCCAAATACTTTTTGACGATCCCTTTTTTATGCCAATGCTCAAGTAGGGTTCGCTCAAGGGCCGGGAAGTCGACCTTGACATCAACCGGTTCAAAATGTGCTCTTTTCGCCATCTCAGTAACGGCGTTACGCCTGAAGCTATTTTATGACATCTTCCCCGCTTTGAAAAGCGGGGTTTCCTCTATAGGAAACTATTTATCTATAGAATAACTAAAACTTTTTATAGAAATACCTCTTTTTTTAGCTTTTTCAATTGTATCTAAGGTTCCTCCTCCAGTGCTTTCAATAACATGGAATGATATAAGTTCATCTGCTGCCTTAACAATATCCGTATTCCTCTTAAAATATGCCTTTTTATCAACAATTTTATTAGTCTTATTTTCGATAATAGCACTAGGATTTGCTTTAAAAATAAACTTAAGCTGTGCTATTAAATCCTCTGCTTGTTTCTCTGTGATTACACCTTCTTTTGCTCTTTTTCTATAATGTTTACTATAAATTGAAAGGGTTGTTGGAAGAAATATCTTAATGTGACGACAATTTGGATCAAGTTTCATTGCTTCATCTGTCGCAAATGAGTCGGCATTTAAAGCTCCGCCCGTTACAATTCCCTTACCCTTCACTAAAATTTTCCGTACAATATTCCTTACGTCTTTCTCTTCTTTTTTAGTTGCATAGGCCCAACTGCCCGAAATTGCAACCCATTTAGATACTCCTCGGTTCCTTTTCTTCATATTGAATAAAAGCTTTCGCCTGAAGCTATTTTACACCAGCAAAATTTCTCCTGCTAGGGGGTAAGCTTATTATGTTTGCCTCTTGACAATATGGTATAATAGTTTTGCAAGTAAATCCTTGTGCGTGGGCTTCCGGAAGGTTGCTCGCAAATAGCGCACAAGGTTTTGCATTTTTAAGGGAACAGCGAGTTTTCTTCCACTATCTGTAGCGCCTTTTCCTCCGAAGGATTTTTGATAAAGATTTTAATGCCCATTTTATGCTTGTTTTGTATCTGGGTATTAAGATAATTTTTGAAATTTTCATTTAGGAATTTGTTAGTCTCTCTCTTAGAGGCAATCAGTTCGGCGCTACCTTTTATTGGCAGTACTCTCTTTGTAAAAATTCTGTCAAGTAGTATATTTGCCACATAGTTATAAAGAACCTGTTTTTCGTTCTGCAATTTCGTGTACACTTTGAATTTATTTAAGTAAATTGTCATTATGTAACATTCCTTCTCTCCTAGCCGCCTTAATAACCTCTGACGAGTAAGAGGTTTCTCTTTAACAGCGTGGAGAATGCCTAGTCTTCTCTTAAATTTTTTCTTCAGCTCAGAGTGGGTCTTCTTCACAACCTTTTCGATAGGCCTTTTGCTTTCGATGAAAAGACACGTGATTACAAAGAATTTTGAAGTCTTCTTTTTTGTAAAGTTGAATCCTAGATCACCGGACTCATCAAGAAATATAGTGGCCATCCTGAGGCTAATTATATACAAGATAGAAGAGATTGTGTAGGAAAATACTCCACCTAATAGATAATGTCAGAACCTATTATCTCCCGGTAGCCCTGGCATAAGTGATAATAATAAGCCCAATTGCAAGAAGGGCTAAACCTGCTCCCTGGAATAATGTTATTTTTTCTTTAAATAGAAAGTAGCTTAGTATTGCTGAAAGGACTATTGACCCCCCGAATACAACCGGAACAACTATTGCTACTTTATTTTGGGAATAACTTTTGGTTAAGGCTAGACTAAAAAGAGCTATTAGAATTCCGGCAACCAGGGCCGCAAGAAGCCCTAATCTCTGATTTTGGATGTTGGCTTTATTTAAAAGTGGTATAGCTACTATCGTTGGGATTACTGCAGAAACGATATTTATAAGGGCCGCGACTATACTTGTATTGGCCACACGAGATGCATAAGTTCCCAAAATGATTGCGGTGCTATAAAAAATAAGGGCGAGGAAAATATAAACCATCTATAAGATATAGTCTATCAGAAACAATTTTGAGGCTAAAAACCGTGGCTCCGCCTGGTGGATAACTTTAGAACCCGTAGATTTAATGCTTTCTCAAAAAAGCGGGGATTTCGAATTTCTCGCCAAAAACGTCCTCGGGGGTCTCTTCTTCCTCCCCGGTCTCGAGCCTTGCTTCCTCTTCGTCTTCTTCGGGTTCCCTAATTAGCGGCGGTTCGCTGACGACGCCCTGGATAGGCGGTACGGCCGGTTTAGTGATGCTTGCGAGCTTGGCCCTGGTTTCGTCAAAACCCGTAGCGATGACCGTTATCCTGACTTGGTCGATAAGCTCATCTTTGACCACGGCCCCGAAGATGATGTTGGCGTCGGGGTCGGCCGAGGAAGAAATAATTCTGGCCGCCTCGTCCACCTCAAACATGGTCAAATCGCTCCCGCCGGCAATGTTAAAAAGAACTCCCCTGGCACCTTCTATCGAAAGGTCAAGAAGGGGAGAAGAAATGGCGGCCCGGGCCGCCATTTGAGCCCTGTTTTCACCGACTCCTGTCCCGATACCAAGCAGGGCCGTTCCCGAATTTTGCATGATGACCCTGACGTCCGCAAAGTCAACGTTGACCAGGCCGGCCGTCGTGATGATATCGGCGATGCCGCCGACGGCCTGCCCCAAGACCGAATCCACCACTTTAAAGGCCTCAAGCAGAGTCATCTTTCTGTCAATAACATCCATTAGTCTTTGATTGGGAATGACGATGAGAGTATCGACCTCTTCCCTCAGTTTTTCGATGCCATCGTCGGCAATCACCATTCTTCGGGTTCCTTCAAAAGCAAACGGTCTGGTGATAATGGCCACGGTCAAAGCACCCACCTCCTTGGCCAACTTGGCAATAACCGGGGAAGCCCCGGTTCCAGTTCCTCCTCCCATTCCGGCCGTAATAAAAACCATGTTGGAATCGATCAAGACTTCTTTTAGTTTTTCGACGGACTCCTCCGCCGCTTGGGTACCCAATTCCGGGTTTCCTCCCACGCCGAGCCCCTTGGTAATTTTTTCGCCTATCTGAAGTTTGGTCGGAGCTTTGTTGGCAAGAAGGACCTGGGAGTCGGTGTTGACCGCGATGAACTCGACGCCGTTGATGCTGTTGCCTTCAACCATTGAGGAAACCGCATTTCCTCCACCCCCGCCGACGCCAATGACCTTTATTTTGGCAATTCTAGCGGAATCGGGTTTAACCAATGCCATATAACCTTCTGTAGGGGGATTTTAACGCGGGCAAGTAAGTTTGGCAAGTCCCCCTTTTTAGGGCAGAAGATTTTTGATTATTTCTATTAATTTTCCGGCAATCCCGGCCGAAGCTGCTTTGATATTTCTTGAAAAAGTTCCTTCCCCTTCGGGCATCCCCAAAGTTGCCCCGTAAAAAAGCAGCCCCACCGGTGTCGCGAAAGCGGGATTGACGATGTCGTCAATTAGGCCACTTATTCCCCTGGGCTTGCCGATTCTGACCGGCAGCGAAAGCATTCTTTTGGCGGCGTCCCCGGCCCCCACCGTTTCGGCTCCTCCGCCGGTAATGATGACGCCCGACGGAATCCGATTGACAATCCCCGCTTTTTCGAGCTCGATTCTCACCATGGTAAATATTTCGTTTAATCTCGGCCTGATTATCCCTTCGGAAAGGGTTTTTTTGGAAACCTTTTTGGATTCTGACGCACCCGTATCAATGATGTCAAGCGTATCGCTTACCTCCCCCTCCTTTTTCTTGAAAGCTTCCGAGGAAAGGGCAATTTTTATCTCTTCGGCCGATTCCAAAGAAACCCTCAGGCCAATGGCCAGGTCGTTGGTGACATTCCGGGCGCCAATCGGAATGACACCCGAATAGACCAGTCCCCCTTCGATAAAAACGGCGATGGATGTCGTCCCGCCGCCGATATCGACAACCGCACAGCCAAGTTCTTTTTCGGTTGAGGAGAGAACGGCGTTGGCCGAAGCCAGACCGCTAAAAACCAAGTCTTCAACCGAAACCCCCACTTCGTTTAAGGCCTTGCTTAGGTTTTTAATGGCGGCGGCGGCGGCCGTGATTATGTGGGTCTCAACTTCGAGTCTCACCCCGCTCATCCCAATCGGGTCTTTGACTCCGGCTTCACCGTCGACGACAAATTCTCTGGGAATGACGTGGATGACTTGACGCGAAGCCGGCAGGGAAACGGCGGAGGCGGCTTCGATGACCCTGGTCACGTCGTCAGTCGAGATTTCGCCGTCGGGGTCGGAAACCGCGACCACCCCGTGCGAGTTTTGGGAATGAAGATGGGCTCCGCCGATGGCCACAAAAGCCTTGTCAAGGTTATACCCCGCCATTCTCTCGGCGGCTTCAACCGAGGCAATGGTTGCTTCAACCGTTTCGTCAATGTCGACTATTTGGCCTTTTCTGATGCCTTTGGAGGGAACAGCCGAGACCCCAACCACGCTGATGCTCGTTTCGTAAGTGGTCGGGTCAACCGTGACCTGAGAAACCAAAGTGGCAATTTTGGAGGAGCCTAACTCGATACCGGCAATAATTTTGCTTTTGGCCATTTTTGTCTTTTTACTTTAGCACGGGATTTTTGAAACGCAAATCAATCTCGGTGACCCCACCATTAATTCTAGAGTCTTTGCCCCCCTCGTTCAACCGCTCAATAAGCAGTCTTAAGGCGCCGAGAAGAACGTCTTTGTCTCCGCTTAAAGGGAAGACAACTTTGTAGCCTTGGGGAAGATTAACGACCAAAGCGTTATTTTCAATCCTCCCCGCGACAACCGCGTAAGAAGCGGCAAGGTTATAGAGAATATTTAAAGCAAAAAAAGACTCTTCTTTGACCCTCTCGCCGACATTGGGAAGTCTACCGGCGGTGGTTACCCGCGGTAAGGAACTCTCCTCAACTATCTTTAAAACCTTCCCTTCTTTATCAACCAGGGCGAGGAGGTCGGCAGAGGAGTCCTTGAGGGCAAACTTGGGTTTTTTCTCAATCACGGCAACTTCGAGAGTCCCGGGAATTTTAAACTGGATGGAAAAATCGGCAATGGAGTCTTCCTGTGAAAGGACGTTATTTACTTCCTTCTTGACCTCGTCAAGACTTTTTCCGGCTAGTCCCGAAAGCTTGTCGCCCAGGTTGCAGGGTCCGAATTGGCTGACGCAAACGACTTCATCAATTCGAATAAATTTCGGCACGAAAGAAAAAGCAGCCAAAGCCAAGGCGATAAAAAGAATGGGCAGAACTAGTCTTGCGTATCTCACGGCTTACAATACTCCTCGATAAGGGAAACCAAACGCCCGGAAGCGCCGATATCTGGGGTTTCCTTCTCCTTGACTTTATTAAGGGTTGCCTGCCAATTCTCAACCGTCTCGTCTATTTCCTCGAGGAGTTTCGGCCCCGTTGCCTTCTCTTGGGGAAGAACCTTGGCTACCCCGAACTTTTGGGCAAAGTCGGCATTTTTTGTCTGCTCGTCAAGATAGCTAAAAGGCAGGGGAATAAGTATCGATGGCTTTTTGGCCGCCACGGCTTCGCTGACCGTATTGGCTCCCGCCCGGCCGACTAAAATATCGGCTTCTTCCAAAATTTTCGGCATGAGCTTGGCCGGAATATGGGCATAGACTTCGTACCTTTCTTTGGCTGCCCCGGTCAGCCCAAACCTCCTCTTTTCGAATCTAGAAAAATCAATCTCACCGGTATGATGAATCAATCTGTACTTTGAAAGGAGTTGCGCCAAAACCCCGCCAACGATGGAATTGATGGTCATTGAACCTCTTGAGCCGCCGGTTACTAAAATTTGGGGAGGGTCCGAAATCTCTTTCTTGGGCAAAATCTTTTCTATCTCGGGCAAGATCGGGTTGCCGACCACTACACACTTGTCCTTAGGGAAAAATTCCAGACTTTCTTCTCTGGCTAAAGCTATTTTTCGGGCAAAAAGGGCCGAGAACTTATTGGCCCGGCCAACGGCCATGGTCTGTTCGTGAATAATGACGGGGATTCCCAAAATTGCGCCCACGACAACAACCGGGAAGGCGGCAAAGCCTCCGAAAGAAAGAATAACCTTGGGTCTAATCCCAAGAAGAAGGATAAGAGCATGGACAAAACCAAAAGGGATTTTAAGAAGCGACGGGACTGTCCAGAGAGTAAATCTTCTTTGCAGCCGGCCCGTAAAAATTGCCTCAAACTCGACTCCCTCTAGGGGAAAAGCCTTCGACTCGGGGGTCGGGATAGTTTTTCCCTCGATGGCGGAAGCCGCCCCTATCCAACAAATTTTCCATAAGGGGTGTCGCCTTTTAATCTCCTTAACCACCGCCAAGGCCGTTGTTCCCGCGTGCCCCCCGGTTAAGACTATTGAATAACAACGTTCCGTTTTAGTTTTTTTCATGAGACGAATGCCTTGAGATACTTAAAAGTATACCGCATGCAATCAGTATCATCGTTAGGGCACTGCCGCCGTAGGAAAAAAACGGTAAGGGGACGCCCGTCAAAGGCACCAAGGCCACCATCGAACCAATATTAAGAATCGTCTGTCCGCCTATCCAGATAACAATCCCGACCCCCAATATTTGGGAAAATTTATTAGCGGTGCGCGATGCTACCTTTAAGGAAATGAAGATGAAGAAGGCAAAAACCGCAATCAGCGCCAAAGCGCCGATAAAACCAACTTCTTCGGCGATAATGGCAAAAACGGAGTCCGTCGCCGCCTCCGGCAAAAAAAGGAACTTTTGCCTCGATTGCCCGAGTCCGACACCAAAAATACCACCGGAACCCAGCGCCAAAAGGACCTGCCTGATGTGATAATCCCGGCCCAAAGGATCCTGGGATTGAGCCAAAAAGGTTAGGAGCCTATTCCTCCGATATTCGGAAGTCACGGCAAAAAGAAAACCGATGATACTACCCATCCCGGCGAAAGCCAGAAAATGAAAGATATTTACCCCGGCGACAAAAATCTGGGAAAGCCCCATCGCCAAGATAACCAGAGTCGTGCCAAGATCCGGCTGCATCATCACCAATGCCGAAATTGCCGCCAGAGGGACAAAAAAGGCGAGAGAGGTTTTTCCTTTGGCCGCCACTTTCGCCAAATAAATAGCCAGAGTCAGTTTGACGATTTCGGATGGTTGAACCGATATCGGCCCGAGAATAATCCAACGCCTTGCCCCAAGCGTTTTCGTCCCGACGCCGGGAATAAGAACCAGGGCTAAAAGAACGATGCTTAAGAAAAATAAGGGGGTGGCAATCTTTTCCCAGAACGAGGGGTTAAGCTTTGACACGGCGAACATCAGGATAATTCCCAAGCCCCCCCAGACGGCCTGCTGTTTGACAAAATAGAATTTATCGCCGAAAACGCTCAGCGCCTGGGGCGCCGAAGCGTCGGCAACGGCAATCAGGCCCAAGGAAGTGAGAATAAGAATCAGATAAAGAAGACGTCTATCTAAACTTTTTGTCTGTTTTTTGAGGCGTATTTTGCCCACATAACTATTATACTTCTTACGGTGCCACCTCTTTCCACCTCATCCTTCTTTGGGTGAAGACCCGGGGGAAGGTGGCGATGATGTCCGGGGCGTAGGTGAAGACTTCGGCCGGAGTATTTGAATTTGCGGCTCCCAGGTCTCTTTCCAGAACCACGCCGTCGTAGGCAACGACCGAACCCCGGGCGTTAAACTGGGAGGTGGCCACACCCGTTTTGAATTCACTCTCGGCCAAAAAGATGCCTTCGATGGTGTCAACCGAGGGGCCAACCAGGATATCGCCTTTAAGCCCGGCCGGGGTTTTGCCGACAACCATCATGAAAAAGCCCTGGCCGGGGTTTTGGAGTTGGATGCGGCCGTTGATGGTTAGATTGGCCCCTTCGGCCATCAAGACCACTCGCCGACTCCCCACCAGGTTAACATTGCCGGTAATGGTCAAATCCCCCAGGGTGGCCCCATTCCAGTGGTACCAGACGTAGCCCCGAGAGGGAGCCCCGCCCGAGTTAAATGTTCCGCCGGTAATCGGCGGAGTCAGCTCATTGATGATGACGTCGTCGGGAATTTGTCTTTCGAAATATGAATAATTGTAGGTTCGACTGGAATTATACCGAGAATTGGCTAACCAATTATAGGGAGACTCGGCAGCGTTTCCGCTTCCTGCTCCCGAGAGAAAATCAACCGTGGCGCCGCCGTAAGCCGGAACTCCGGGAAAACCTCCAGCGCCTTTGAGGCCAAAGACCGGATTACAGGCAGGCAGGCTGCAAGAACCGGGAATTCGAGAAATTAAGTCCCCATTGGTGGTAACATCCGCATCCCCTACCTGCCACCAGGGACCCGGGGCAATTACATTTACGGTTGAAGTATCGTTGCAGCGTGAGGAACCGCTCATGATAACGTCTGCCCTAACGGTTGTTGAACTAACAGAAACTCCTGTGGCCTGGGTGGAATAGACAACGGTAGTATCGGAGGCAGGGTTAACCGTGACTATTCCCGTATTGTTGGAGAGAAAATCAACCTGGGTGACGGTTCCGCTTCCTACCGTTGCACTGACGGTTAAAGTGGTCGCTGAACCAGTTTGAACCGTTGCCGTATCGGGGGTAAGGTTCACAGTGCAAGAAGGGACGGGTGTAGGAGTTGGGGTGGGAGTTGGTGTAGGGGTTGGTGTAGGCGGAGCTGCACAGGCGGCATCGGCAACACATCGCGATTCGTTGTTACAGTCATCGGGATTACAATTTCTTGTTTGACGTCTTTGATCTGCGGGGCAGCCCCCACCTCCACATGCCCTATTAGACCACGAACCGCAACTGCAAGAAGGGGGAGTTGGAGGTGGTGTAGGAGTTGGAGGTGGAGGGGTTGGTGCCGGATTACACACCCCGCCGCTGCAGTTTATTGAAGAACAGCCGTATGCACAACTACCGGAACAGTATGGGTTATAACAGTTAGGATACGTCCCGCAATTTGAACAAGTTGGCGGCGGCGTTGGCGTTACCCATTGACAGCTGTTTCCACCACAGGGAAACCATGCGCCGGTGGAGCATGAAGGGGATTGATAGCCGCACGAACCTCCTCCGCCAACACAATCGTTAGTTTCTCGGACTACGTTTCTAGTAGTACAACTACAAACTCCTCTATAATTGTCACAAGGCCAACCTTTTCTAGTACAGCTACCACCTCCTGAACTACAAGTACACACCGAAGTGGCAACACAGCAGGTATAACTGCCCGTGCAGCCGGCGTAGACCTCTTTAACTATTTTGAAGCTTAATTTTTTCTTTTTCTCCAGTGAAAACAGATTGGTCTTGCCACCATATAAATTCAATGTAGACTCCCCGATTACGGCACAGTTGTCCATCGAATCCGCCCCTTTGAAGCCGTCAGCGCCAATGCATAAATAATCCAAAATCGTGGCGTCAACAGCTCCCCTGTCATTATTTATTATTTCCCTTAAGGTTTCGTCAGAAAAATGAACATAAACCAGTAATTCCTGCCTTTTCGGGTCAAAACCAAATCCGGCCGACTTCAAAACCCGTCCCTCCGGAGCAGTGACGGCATAAGCGGGTTGGGGTGAATTGGTTAAAATAAATTTGATTCCGTGAAGATCACTTTTCTTAAGGCCCTTGCCCTTGATATGCCGTCCGTAGCTATAACCAAGCAGGCTAAAGGCCTTTTCCAAATTTTCTTTATTGTTAATTTTCAGGTTATAATCCGGGTGCTCGCTGGCAGCTGAAAAATTAAACCGGCTTCCGTTGATTAGTTTGTCCATTAATCCTGATCTGTATAAAAAAACAAATTCCCCGATTAATGAAAATACGACTACGGCTAACAAAAACAGAGCAAATTTCAGCCGCATTAAATCAATACTAGCACGCTACTATTTACTGTTCAATAATGAAGTACGGCTTGGATAAAGATCCGTTGCTATAATTATAAAAATCCGGCATAAATTTAAGATATTCATTAAAAAAATCAAGATCTAAGCTGTCAAGGCCGTTGCCCACATAACCATACTCAAGGGCCTGATTTACATCAATACCCAAAATTAAGTAAATATCGGGTAAAATTCCTCCTGCAATAAAATCCGCACTTCTTTGTATTTTGCCTGGAGGCTCTGTAAAACTTTCTGGAAACAACCCGTGGGCCACAACAATTAACCTGCCGTTGTTTTCAACAGCGTAGAGGCCAGCTAGTTTTTTCATCCCGAATAAGGAGTCGGCTTCAATAATAGTTACGCCATCCAGCGGAGAAATCTCATTTACCCTCATGACTGTTTTTTGGGGACTATCCCAGCTTGAGGTCGAAGGATCGGCCAGTGCCAACTTGATCAATCCCCGACCGGCCTGCACCTCGCCAAGGTATTCTGTCCAGGATATATCGGCATGCTCGGGGTAGTTTTTTTTATGGTTTAGCCAGCACATTCTCAAATAATAATAGGCAAGTTTGTCCGGGGCATCCGGCCTTTCCGGGTTTACGTAGAAACTTTTAATCGGTTCAACGCTCCGCTCCATAATATCCTTCATCAAGCCTACCGTGAAGGGAATGGTTAATGACGCCCCCTCCTCACTAACTGTTCCCAACAAATCCAAAGAAAAATCAGGTAGGGGAATTATGGCTTCGGGGGTGGGGGTGGCTAATAGCTCGGCCAGGCCGGGGGTGGGAAGCCAGGATTGAGAGCTGCGGTCCCAAAAGGTTGAATAAATCTGCCGGCCGTCGGGAAGGGTGATCGGGTCTTTGGCCAGAATGGCAAGGTACTTGCCGGATATCCCGTCCTTGGTTCCGCCCCAGACAATCTGGGCGCTTTCGGAATCGGGAACTGCCTGATACGAAAGGCCTTCGGTATGGAGGCTGTAAAAGGGCAGGCCCTGCGCATCATACACAATATCAAGCTTCACCGGCCACTCCAGCTGGCCGATGGCAGGATCATAGACCCAGATAACCGAACCTTCAGAGTCGGTAACTAAGGGTGCCCAAAAATAGTCGTTTCCGGAAAGGCCGTTATCGGAAAAATTGACCTTCGTGTTTTCAATGCCAACCCGTGCCAGGCCGGTCGCAATCACTTTGTCAAATTCATAAACTACCACATCCGGACTAAGCTCCCCGCCGTAGCCGGTAACTGCCATCTGCTCCAGAGTCGGAGGCGCCCAAACAGCAGGGGAGGTTGTTTCAGGTGTTGCGGTTGCGCCGCTAACCGGCGTTTCTTCTACCATCGGCTGAATATTGGCCGGTGATGTTGCTTCGAGGGTAGAAGTCGGAGGAGGAACTGTTTCCGTTGAACCGGTTTTCGTGCCTTCGGGGGAAGGAGTCACAAAACCAAGCTTTTTACCTAACTGACAGGCGACCAAAGAGGCGATAGTAACTGCACTTGCGGCTTCGTACCAAAGCGGAACCCTTTTTAATCGTTCTGCCATATTTTTAGGACTTTCGGGCAGATCGGTAACAAACCTTATTATTTCCTATTTCAACTCAGCTTATTATAGGACTTTAAGTCAAGTTTGGCAAGGATGGAGATTTACTTGCGAAAATGCGGAACAATCAAAAGGGCCAAGACAATCATGAGGGTAATTGCGAGAATTTCCAGCGGGTTTATAACCATGTTATTTCTTCTTTTTTTCTCTTATAAACATAAAGTATATTGCAATGAGAAGAATAGAACTTATCGCCAAGAAAAAATAAAGACATGATAATTTCAGTTAAGGCAGGAAAAAGCACTTTGCGACAGTATTCAAAAATTCATCAACTCTTACGGACATTGACCGAGTAGTTTTTGATTGTTACACTGATAGTATATGCGTTACCTGCCGAAAAGTCAGAGCGGCCAGGTCCCTCGGCTTGACTCGGGGCAAGCTCTCCTTCTGGTGCTTCTTTCGATGGCGGTTGTTCTAACCATCGTCCTTTCCATTCTTTCAAGGACGATTACCGATATTGCGGTGACAACCAGGGAAGAGGAGGCTTTAAGGGCCTTCTCCGCCGCCGAGGCGGGGGTTGAACAAGCACTGATTGTGGGAACCGATATCGGTACAACTACAATCGGTGATGCCGCCTTTAGCGCCGATGTCAGCGGTTTTGCCTCCGGTACCCAGGAATTTGCCAATCCCGTCGCTCTTGCCTCCGGCGAGTCTCTTCTTTTTTGGTTCGTCGCCCACGATGCCGACGGAAATCTGGTCTGCAATGCCCAGTATCCTTGTTTCACCGGCAGTCAATTTAGGATTTGCTGGGGCAAGCCCGGGACCCCTTCGGGTGACGCCACCACCCCAGCCGTTGAAATCAGCACCTTTTATGCATTCACGCCGGGGAACCTTGGTACCATGAGAATTGCCAGGGCGACGGCGGACCCCAATGCTACGCGTAGGAGTACAAACAATTTTTCGGCCAACGATGCTGGCACCTGTACCACCGGAAACGAAAGTTTTGCCTTCCAGAAGACGGTTGACCTGGCCGCCCTTAGCGTTCCCGCCGGCTCGTACGGGGTCCAAAACGGGTTGCAGTTTGCCAAAGTAAGAATCTTTTATAACACCGACATTGCCCACGAGGCGGGTATCAACGTCAACTTTGCCGGCAACAGCCTTCTTCCCTCCCAGGGCATTAGAATTGAGTCTAGCGGAACCTCTGGGGAGGCAAACAGGAAGATAGACGTCTTTCAGGGATATGGGGAGCCCCCGCCGGTATTTGACGCTGCGGTCTTTAGCATAGGGGGCTTGACCAAATGAGCGTCGGCATCGATATCGGTTCAAAGACAATTAAAATTGTCGAGCTTGAAAAGGAAGGCAATGCCTTTAAACTGCGAGGCTCCGGCATCGTTGGCTATCAGGGGGCATCCCCGGAGCACGCCAAAGACGAGAAAGAACTAGCCGCCCTGGCCAACGTTATCAGGAAACTCTATCAAGACGCCAGGATTTCTTCCAAGGAGGTGATTATTGCTCTTCCCGAGACCCAGGTTTTTACCAGAACCATAAAATTCCCGCCCTTGACCGACCAGGAAATAGTCTCCGCCGTCAAATGGGAGGCGGAACAATATATTCCAATTCCCATCAGCGAGGCCATTATCCAGCATTCGATTATCGAAAGGAGGGAAAATGCGACTCCTCCCGAGGTGGCGGTTCTTTTGGTGGCGGCCCCAAGAAATATTGTCGAAGTTTATGTCAAGGCCGTTTCTCTGGCCGGGTTAAATGTGGTCGCGGTTGAAACGGAGCTAACCGCCCTGGCCCGCGCCTTATCCCCCGAAGAACAAACGGTGCTACTGGTTGACTTCGGCGCCCGCTCGACCGACATTGCGGTTGTCAAAAACGGCAACTTATCTTTTACCCGGACGATTCCCACGGCCGGAGAGGCATTCACCCGGGCCGTGGCCCAAACACTCGGGGTGGAGCTTTCCCAGGCGGAGGAATACAAAAGAGCCTATGGAATGTCGGGAAGCCAGCTTGAGGGCAAAATTAAAGGGGCCTTGGACCCGGTTTTTAGGATGGTCGTTGATGAGATGAAAAAAGCGATTCACTTCTATCAGACCGAAGAGAAGGGCGAAGCGCCCAAGTCCGTGATATTAGCCGGAGGAACCGCCGGTATGCCCGAGGCCATTTCCCTTTTGACAAAATATATCGGCATGGAGGTGGTCATCGCTAATCCCTTCGCTAAAGTGGCGGTTGACCCCGAAGTTGCCCGGGCGCTGATGCCCTATGCCCCGCTTTACTCGATTGCCGTGGGCCTGGCAATGAGGGAGGCTTGACCAACATGGCTGCCATCAATTTACTACCGACAGACATTTCTCCAAAGGGGCCGGTTGTCAAAATCTCGAACCTGATTAAAAACCTGGCCGTCATCTCCTTTGTCCTTTTTCTTTTGACGGCCCTGGGCCTGCTGGCCGTCTTTGTCCTTAACTCGGTCCAAATAAGAAGCCTTAATGAGAGCTCGGAGGAGTTAAAAACGTCCATCAAGTCGCTCGAGACCACCGAGCAGGGTTTGGTTCTGGTCAGGGACAGGCTTTCAAAAGCAAAACTGGTCTTGGCGGATGAGTCGGGGGGAGAAGAGGCGGCAGGACTAGGCACGATAACGGCCGCTCTTCCGGGAAGCGTGGCTCTGACCGAAGCGGTGATTTCCAAAAACGTTTTAGAGACGACTTTTGTTGCGACCGACTCCCAGGGTTTAACGGTTCTCATGGCCCGGATTATTTCCCAAGAAGCATTCTCAAAAGTTGAGCTCGTTTCCTTTAGTTTTAATCCGAATACAGGCTATATACCCAGCTTTTCCATGAAAGTAAAATGAAAAAAGGCTTATTTGGCGCCAGCGTTTCCGCAATCTTGATTCCATCGGTTTATCTTCTGGTTTCAATCATTCTTTTTGTTTTCGGGGCAAGAACGGGAATCGCCAAAATTTCCGAACAAAGCAGTGCCTTAAATGACGCCAAGAAAACCCAAGGGGTCCTGCAGCAAAAGGAAAGCCTTTTAAGGCAAATAGAGACGGAGGTTAACTCCCAGGTGGATATTCTGGCCAATGTTGTCCCCGAGAAAAACCCGGCTCTCACCATGATTTCCCAGATTAAAAATTTGGCGGCCGTTTCCGGTATCACCATCACCACCTTTAAGATCGGGGCCCAAAACGACGCCGGAGTGGTTTCTTTTGTGGACCTCTCATATGATGCTGACGGGGCTCTAACCTCAATTATCCCATTCTTAAATACAGTAAAAACGCTTGCCCCTATCTCGACGTTAGACACGGCAAAAATAAATCAACAGGGAGGGCTCGCCAGCGCCAACGTCAGAATCAGGGTTTATTTTGCGGGCTATCCCACCAAACTGCCGAGCTTGACCGAGGCGGTCAACGAATTAACGGGCGAAGAAAAAACCCTACTCGATAGCCTTTCGGGCCTCTCCCTGCCGACCTTTACCACCCTTACCCCCCAGGAGCCGACGGTCAGGGAGAGCCCCTTCAACTGAGACCGAGACCCCCTTTTTTTCAAGGGTTGCCCGCACTTTAAGAAGCGAGCGGATGGCTTTAATGGTTTTTCCCTCTTTACCGATAATGATGCCGATGGAGTCTTCAGGAGCTTTAATGAGAAAATGAGTCCTCTCCCCTTCGGTTTCTTCTGTAATCTCGAGATTGTCTTTGCCGGTTATGCCTTTAACGATAAAGGTCAGTAGGTCTTTCATGATTTGCCGATAAGTTTGGAAACGGCGGGGCTCACCCGGGCTCCCTTTTTCTCCCAAGCCTTAATTTTTTCTTTGTTGACTTCCAAAACATCTTTGGAAGGTTGCCAATATCCCAAAATAGCCAAAGCTTTCCCGCCAAGTTTTTTTCGCTCATCGGTCACCACTATCCGATAAAAGGGTTTATTGGCGACGCCGGTTGGATTGAGTCTAATTTTGAGCATTAATATGCGTTATTCGCATCTTGCGATTGTACCATACTTAAGGCCTTTTGGGCAGCTTCCTGTTGGGCGATGGCTTTACTTTTGCCTGTCCCCTCTCCCCATGATTTTCCGTTAATGGCGACCTCGATGACGAATTTTTTGTCGTGGTCGGGGCCTGCCTCCTCGATGACTTTGTATCTTGGCGCCGGTAGGCCCTTGCCCTGAACGTATTCCTGGAGTCTGCTTTTTGGGTCTTTCAAATGTCCGCTGACTTTTTCGGGTATTTCCACAATGATGTTTTGGGCAATGAATTCGGAGACCAATTCAATTCCCCGGTCCAAATAAAGGGCGCCGATGATGGCTTCGACCGTATCGGCCAAAAGCGAAGGATTTTCCCTGCCTCCTCCTTCTTCCTCGCCTTTCGAAAGAAACAGCGATTCGCCGACGCCCAGTTTTTTGGCAACATTAGCCAGGTTGTCGGTATTGACCAGGTTGGCCCTAAGGGCCGTTAGGTATCCCTCTTCTTTTTCCGGGAATTTTTCAAAAAGACTACTTGAGACAACAAATTCGAGTATCGCGTCTCCCAAAAACTCCAGTCTTTCGTTGGTGCCTCTGACCCCCGGGTGCTCGTTGACCCAGGATTTATGGGTTAGAGCCAGGGTGAGTACGTCCTTATCCTTAAAAAGGCTTTTTAGTTTGGTAATATCGGTCATTTCTAGGAAATCTCCACCGCCCCCAAGACTTCCAGCAGGTCGGCAATGGTTTCGATTTCGGCCAAGTTAAGGTGGGATACGTCAAGGTCCAAAGAAGTCAGAGAGTGGACAAAATCGGACATTTCCATCGGGTTCATATGAAGGTCGGTCAGGAAAGCGTCGTCCTCGTCGATATCCTCCGGCTCAACGCCAATGTGCTCCGCCAGCCTTTTAATAATTTGTGATTTTTTATCCATTCCCTTTTTCTTTGTAAATTGTACCCAAGACACCGTTGACAAAGGAAGAGGAAGATTCCCCACCGAATTCCTTGGCCAGTTCAACCGCTTCGTCAATGACTACTTTAGGCGGAGTCTCGCTATTATCAAGTTCGTAGACGGCGAGACGCAGGATGGCCAGGTCAATTCTATTAAGTTTGTCGATGGGCCAAGCCGGAGCGGCCAAGCCGATTTTTTTGTCGATGGAATCTTTTTTTGCCAGAATTTTTTTTGCCAGCTCGTTAGCGTGGGGCTGGTGGGTGAAGCTTTCGGCGAAGAGGGCTTTCGTCGCTTCCCTCCTTTTTTGGTGTCTTGGGTCTCGGGCAGTTTTCATTATTTGGAATGACCGGCGGAGCCGTAATGCCCGCAGGAGGGACAGGCCCGGTGCGGCTGTCTTAATTTACCACAATTCGGGCATTTAACGATAGCGCCGACGCTGGCCTTCATGGCGATAAAGCGCCTTTTATTGCTCCTGCTTCTGGTGTGCTTCTTTTTTGGAAGTGGTGCCATACTTCGGTAATTGTATCTTAAGCCCGATTAGTTGGCAATAATTTGTTTCCGCCACCTTTTTGGCCTCCTTTATTAATTCGATATCGTCCCATCTGGCGATTTTCAGTTCCGGAAAGCCGTGTTGTTTGGTGCCGAAGACCTCTCCCGGACCCCGGAGTTTTAGATCAATCTCGGCCAGTTCAAAACCCGAAATGTTTCTGGTCATGGCCGTAAGTCTTGTTAATACCTTTTCTGATTTGCTTTCACTAAGAAGTAGACAATAGGATTTTTTCTCGCCGCGGCCTACCCTGCCCCGGAGTTGATGGAGTTGGGCAAGACCGAATCTATCAGCTGCCTCAATTAACATCACCCCGGCATTTTCGATATCTATGCCCACCTCAACAACCGGAGTAGAAACCAGAATATCAACCTTCCCTTGACGAAAAAGAGTAAGAACTTTATTTTTTTCTTTCATTTTCATTTTTCCATGAAGAAGGCCGACCGTTAGTGGCTTAAAAATCTTTTTGAGGCTTTTAAACTCTTCTGTTGCTGCCCTGACCGTGGCCATGGTTTCCTTTTGGCTTTCTTCGATTAGCGGGCAAACCACAAATGCCTGGACTCTTTCTTTCTCTATTTTGTCTTTTATCCAGCCGTAGGCCGTCTTTCTTTTGACCGGAGGAACTATCCAGGTGGTCACTTTCTTTCTTCCTTTGGGAAGCTCGGTAAGGGTCGATAAATCAAGGTCTCCGTAAAAAGTCAGGGCAACGGTTCTGGGGATGGGGGTGGCCGTCATGGTTAAGACGTGGGGGGCAGATTTTTTTCTTCCGGTCCTCTTTACCAAATGGGCCCTTTGCTCAACCCCGAAATGATGTTGCTCGTCAATTACCACGAGTCCCACTTTGTCGAAATCGATTTTTTGGTGGATTAAAGCATGAGTTCCTACATAGATATCGACTCTTCCTATATCTGACTTTTTGGTTTCGGAGGTAATAAGCGAGATTCTTATTTTAAACTTTTTAAACAGTTTATTTAGGGTTTCGTAGTGCTGTTGAGCCAAGATTTGGGTCGGGGCCATGAGGACGCTTTGATAGCCGTTGGCAAAGGCGCAAAAAGAGGCCGTGGCGGCAACGACGGTTTTTCCGCTGCCGACGTCCCCCTCCAAAAGTCTGTTCATGGGAATATCTTTGGCGAGGTCATTAAGAATTTCTTCAGTCGAGCGCTTTTGGGACTGAGTTAGGGTAAAAGGCAAAGAATTTATGAAAGAGTCGATAACCTCTTTTTCTACCCGGAAGCGGTAAACGGTTTTATTTTTTTGCCAGGCAAGTTTTCGATAGACATTTCTTACCTGAAGCATCAGCAGTTCGTTAAAAGCCAGGCGTTTTCTGCCCGCTTCGGCCTGCCCAAGATTATCGGGAAAGTGGACGGAAGAAACGGCTTGGGGAAAATTGACTAAATTTAGTTCGTTAAGAACCGTCGGCGGGAGAAATTCTTTTATTTTGTCTTGGGTTTTGGCAAAGGCCTCTTTAATTCTGCCCCTAATCCACTTGGAGGAGACCCCGGCGGTTTCGGGATAGACGGGAATAATCCTACCCGTGTGGACGCTCCCCTTTCCCTTAAAGACCTTTTCGTATTCGGGGGAAATTAAAGCCTTTTTTCTGCCGAACCAGTCTATTTTGCCTGCCAGGGCCACCTTGACCCCGGGATAAAGGGTTCTGACCAAAAAAGGTTGGTTAAACCAAACGGCCAGAATGGTTCCGGTTGGGTCAGAAACTTCGGCCAGCTGAATTTTTTTGCCGGAGCGGGTGTACTGATTTTTAATCGATACGATTTCGCCCCTGAGCGTTAAAGTTTCACCTAGTTGCGCCCTGCCTATATCGGAGGTTAAGGAAAAGTCCAAGTACCGGTGAGGGAGGTGGTGAAGAAGCTCCTCGATATTTTCTATTTCCAGCTTTTCAAGGCGTTTTAGATAAATCGGGCCTACCAGTGATAGTTCTGACACCGATGTCGTTACATCCATAAATTATCTGAAGGCAGTTAGGTACGGCAGGAACGAGGTCAAAAGTAGCCCCAGAGTGGCAATGACGATAAGAATTGTAAAAAGCTTTCTTTGTTTTTTACTCAGTATCATTTGCTTTTAACCTTAACGAATTTTATTTTACCAACCTTGATTATAATTCCCTTTTTGGGAATGGTAATTTCTTGAGTCGGGTCGTTAGCGGTCTTTTCTTCCACGTCGATTCCGCCCTGGAGGATCAGCCTTTTGGCTTCCGAACGGCTGGCAACCGCCTTGGTAGAAAAAACCAGATCCAAAAGGGGCAAAGACGAATCATTAATCGTTACCGTTGGTATCGCCGACGGCGCTCCCCTTTTCTGGAAGGTTCTTTCGAATTCTTCCTGGGCCCGCTTGGCGTCCTTTTGGCTGTGTAGTTCTGAAACGATGGTGAAAGCCAGCTTTTTCTTTATGGCCATCGGGTTTTTACCGCTTTTTATTTCTTTTTCTATTTCTGAGACTTTCTGAAGAGGCAGATTGGTAGCCAGAGTGAAGTAAGCCATCAGTAGGCTGTCCCGAAGAGACATCACTTTGCCAAACATGTCGTCGGGGGCATCGGTCAGCCAAATTGCATTCCCCCAAGACTTACTCATCTTTCTGCCGTCGACTCCCTCGAGATAACCGGTCACGAGAACAAACGACTCTTTATTTCTCAGCTGTTTTTGCAAAACTCTACCCGCCTGCATATTGAAAGTCTGGTCGGCCCCGCCGATTTGGACATCCGTATCCATAAAATAACTGTCATAGCCCTGCATCGCCGGGTATAAAGCCTCATGCAGCCCCACCCATTTTCCTGCCTGCAATCTTTTTTTGATGAGCTCCCTTGAAGCAAAATCGCCAAACGAAAAACGCTGACAGAGCTTGATCACTTCCTTAAAATCGAGCTTTTTTAGCCACTCGCTGTTAAATCTGGCTTTGACCTTTGTAAAATCCAAAATTTTACTGGCTTGTTCTTGATAGGTTTTGAAATTTTCTTGAATTTGCTCCGAGGTGAGAGTCGGTCTTTCGCTTTCTTTGTCCGAAGTATCGCCGATGAGGGCGGTGAAGTCGCCGATAAGGAAAGTGACGTTGTGTCCGAGTTCGACGAAAGCTTGGAGTTTTCTTAAGGGGACGGCGTTGCCGATATGAATTTTTGTCGCCGTCGGGTCAATCCCAAGGTAGACGTTGAGTTTTTTCCCGGAAAGAAGAAGTTTTTTGAGTTTGTCTTTGTTAGGGATAATGTTGACGACCCCTCTTGTTAATAATTCTTCAATGGCTTCGTTCATAGGTTCTAACTAATGGTACTATTGTTCCCCCATTTTTTCTACAGTGGCCTTGGCCAAGACTTCAAGCGTATCGATTAAGTTTGCCCTTTTTTGTTTTAAGGCTAAGAGCTGGAGGTCTGTACAAGCCAGAATAATGTTCCTTGTTCCATCTTTCGCCATCCTTTTGACTAGGCGGATGACCTCTCTAGCGTCTCGGTTGGTTTTTCTACCTCTAACAAGATTATGGATGACGGCATTGAGGCTTGTTTGCTCGCCTGCTTCGGGAACCAAGACCGAAATATGGTGTTTTCTAAGCCGAGAGTTAAAAATACCGGATTTAATGGTGGCTTTTGTGCCCAGCAAACCGACTCGGCCAATCTTTTTTCCGGCAACAAATTTTGTGGTCTCTTCGACGATACTCAAAACCGGGATGCCAACCGAGGCTCTGATGTTTTTCATAAAGATATGCAGGGAATTGCAGGGCAAAACCAGAAAATCTGCTCCCCCAGCCTCAAGTTTCCGGGCGCCTGATATGAGTAAAGGGAGTAGTTTCCTGGCATTTTTGCCTGTCAAAATAAATTCTTGTTCAATCTTATTGTCGACCGGTGCGTTCCAGAGCAATATTTCCGGCCGAGTGTTTTGATTTTTCTTTTGCCACAGAGAAATCAACAACATTAAGAATTTAGCTGTTGTTTCTGGTCCGAACCCGCCGATGATGCCAACTGTTTTCATAAAAAAACCCCGCCTCTACACACAACACCAAAGGTTGTATGCAAGGGCGAGGTCTTTTCTCGCGGTACCACCCTGCTTTGATTACTCCCTTCATCAAAAATCCCGCTCAAAGCGGGACCCGAAACTTGAAGGAAATAATCCTTATTTTTCGAGTTCTCCGTTTCCGACAAACTCTAGCGCTTTTACGGGCGCACCCGTCTCCGATTTAATCGTAGCGGCTCTGCAGGGTAATTCACTTTTTCTAGTTCGTAAGGTCTTGCACCAATCGCCTTATCTCTTTTGTCACCTAGTAAAGCTACTTCGCTGCTTCTCAGCCTTTCAACTTGTCAATGCTTGTATTTTAGAGGTTGGCTAAATGATAGTCAAATTTGTCTCGCTTCAGCCATATTGGTACAATGACAGGTAAGGACCATGTGGAAGGAAAGATTTAGAGACAGAAGATACGGCGGGGTGTCCCACGCCTATCAGGCCAGGGTCAAAAAGAGCCGGGTCTTTGTACGAGTGGCCAAACTGGCTTTTTTGGCAGTCATCGGTCTTTTTGTTCTTTCTTTTTTGGTCCTCCCCCTTTTTGCTTTTAACCTGCCCACTCCGGACAAAATAATCAGACGGGAGGGCTTTTCCACCAAGATTTTGGCTAGAAACGGGGAGGTTTTATACGACATCTTTGCCAATCAGAGGCGCACCCCCGTTCCTCTTGATGAGGTTCCCCTCTTTTTAAGGCAGGCAACCATCGCCGTTGAGGATAAGAACTTCTATAAGCACCAGGGATTTGACCCGACGGGATATCTTCGAGCCATCTATAACATAGTTATCTTTAAAAGGCTCCAGGGGGGCTCGACCTTAACTCAGCAGCTGGTCAAAAACGTGCTTTTGACCCCCGAGCGAACCATCTTTAGAAAGATAAAAGAATTCATTCTGGCCATCCAGATTGAGAGAAAATATACCAAAGATGAGATCCTCCAGATGTACCTTAACGAGGCCCCTTACGGCGGCACCGCCTGGGGGGTTGAAGCGGCCGCCGAAGTTTATTTTGGTAAAAAGGTCAAAGATTTAAATCTGGTCGAGAGCGCAGTTCTGGCCGGTCTTCCCCAAAGGCCATCGTCTTATTCGCCTTACTCCTCAAACCCCAAGGCCTACATTGCCAGAACTACCGACGTCTTAAGAAGAATGAGAGAGGACGGCTATATCACCGCCGAGCAGGAAGAGGCGGCTTTGGCCCAGTTGCCTGGTGTCGAGTTTCAGGCCCGGGGCGCTTCTTTCAAAGCCCCCCATTTTGTCCAGTACGTCCAAAAAATTCTCGAAGAAAGATACGGAGAGAGAGTCGTCGAGCAAGGAGGTTTAAGGGTGACCACAACCCTTGACCTTGAGCTTCAGGAGGCTGCCGAGGCAATAGTCAGGGAAGAAATTGCCAAAGTGGAATCCCAAAGAATTACCAACGGCGCCTCGGTGGCTCTCAATCCCGAGACCGGGGAGATTCTGGCCATGGTCGGGTCAAAAAACTTCAACGATCCCAACTACGACGGCCAGTTTAACGCGGCCGTCCAGGCCTTGAGGCAGCCGGGAAGTGCCATTAAGCCCGTTACCTACGTTACGGCCCTTAAAGAGGGTTATACCCCCTCGACCCTGATTATGGATGTGGCCACCGTCTTTCCGGGCGGGGTCGGACAGCCCGACTATACCCCGGTTAATTACGACGGAAAATTTAGAGGCCCGATTCAACTCAGGTATGCCCTGGGCAACTCGATCAACATGGCGGCGGTCAAGATGATTGCCATGGTCGGGATTAAAGACACCCTGGAAACTGCCTACGATTTGGGAATTTCGACCCTCAAGCCGGACAAGGAGACACTTGAGCGGGTCGGTCTATCCCTCACTTTGGGAGGAGGAGAGGTCAGGCTGCTTGAGCTAACCGGAGCCTACGCGGCCTTCATGAATAAAGGCTATAAGGTTGAGCCGGTGGCGATACTCAAAGTCGAAGACGCCGACGGCAAAGTTCTGGAAGAGGTCAAGCCCGAAAAAGGCAAAAGGGTTTTGACCGAAGAGCAGGCATACTTAATTGCCCATATTCTTTCCGATAACGCCGCCAGGACGGAAGTCTTTGGGGTAAACTCGCTTCTTAATATTTCGGGCAGAACCGTCGCCGTCAAAACGGGGACGACCAACGATAAAAGGGACAACTGGACCATCGGCGGCAATTCCCAGGGGCTGGTTGGGGTCTGGGTCGGCAATAACGACTATACGCCGATGCTGAATGTGGCTTCAGGGGTTTCCGGAGCCTCGCCAATTTGGAGAAGGGTACTTCTTGAGATGCTCAAAGATAAACCCAATGTCGGCTTTGAGACTCCTTCGGCAGTTGTGAGCGCCTCGGTCGATTCCGTCTCGGGCTACCGCTCCCACGACGGCTATCCTTCAAGAATTGAGTACTTTATCAGAGGCACCGAGCCCGGTGAAGATAAAGTCCACACCAAACTTAAGGTTTGTAAAACCGACGGCAGACTGGCAACTCCCTCCGATATTGCCGCCGGCAACTACGAAGAAAAAGAATTCTTTGTCTTTAAAGAGGAAGACCCGACGGCTGCTCCCGGAGGCCAAAACCGCTGGCAGGAAGGGATACTTTCCTGGCTTACTACCCAGTCCGACCCCAGGTACCACCCGCCCAGCGATTATTGCGGGACATCAAATCCGGTCAATGTCGAGTTTATTAGTCCTACGGATCGGACCACGACCTCAAATAACTTTACAATTAAATTTAAGGCCGATTCCACGGCTAATATTGTCAACGCTGAATTGGAAATTGACGGGGTTAAGAAAAGAAGTTACGACGCGCCACCGTTTACCTATGATGTTTCCGGTCTCGCCGACGGAGTCCACACTTTACGCGCCAAAGCCAGAGATGCAAATGGAAAAGAATCGGATAGAATTATCACGATTGGCGTCAATGTTCTCTGGGACTATACTCCGTCTCCTACCCCGACTCCTTGACGTAGGTATGATATAATTGTTTTCTAATCTGGCCCAACCTATGGACGCAGAACAGGGGAAAACACACGGTTGTGAGGAGACTGAGGATTTTAAACAAAGGCTTAAGGCCAAGCAAGAGAGACTTCCCAAAGGTATCAGGACTCAGATAAGAAGACTTAAAGAGGCCGGAAAGCTGGAGGAAGTTGCACTTGTCAGAAAAACCGCTGAGGAAAAAATAACCCGCCACGCTATTGCCGCTGATGAGTTTGGCAAAACCCTGAAAGAAATTATTTGCACAGACGACCCCGTAGAAGAAGCCGCAGCCGAGATTAAAATAACCTGGCTGATGCATGCCGTCGGGCTAATTGAGACACAAAGAGCAAGAACGGCGCAGTTAATGGAAATTTTGGATGCCCAACCCCCGGAAATATTGCCGCAAGTTGAAGCTTTAATGCCTGGAATAGTAAAACAAGTCGAGCCGTTTATGCAGTTGCCGCGAGCCGGATAGATACTATTTAGCGATTCCTCCGAATTTTTCTTTGATTCCGGCGAGAATTCTTTTTCTTATCTCTTCCGCTTCCTTATTGCCCAAGGTTTTAGTTGGATGCTGATACCAGAACCTAAAAGTGTAAGCAGAGCTTAGGGCTTCGCCAAAGGCGTCTTTGTAAATGTCGGTAAGCTCCATTCGGGAGACCAATTTTTCTTTTGCGAGGACAAACCCAATGACTTCACCTATCTTTGTTCTTTCTGGAAACGTTAGAGTCATATCTTCTATTTGGGCCGGATATTTAGGGATGGGTTTAAAGCTTTCAATTTCGCGGTGGGCCTGCCTTAAGGCTTCAGTGTCAAACTCATAGTAAAGGTAGCCTTGGGAAAGTTCACCGAATTCTCCCAAGATTTTACCCTTGGCTTTAATATAGACATGGCGATTGGGAAGGAAATGGGCTGCATCTCCGGAGACAATTTCCCAGCCAATATTTAGTTCCGAAAGAAGTCCTTCGAGAATTCCTTTGGCTTCCCGGAAAGGACTGTTGGCAAAAATTCCCCCGAGCATCATCTTTTCGTTGGGTAAATCTCCGGACCTGGGGATATAAACATTGGCCGCCTCAAAAAGATGGAAAGGCTCTTTCTCGCCGAGGTTTTGTCTGGCGGCGGCCAGAAGCGAGGGCATGAGCGAGGTTCTTAGACGTTCCGATTCTTTACCTAGGGGGTTTTTCAGCGTCAGACCCGTGGGCGCCTCTTCCGGCGTGACCAGGGAAAAAGTATAAATTTCGACGCCTCCGTAACCCTTGAGAATATTTTTTACCTTTTCTTCAAAGCCAAACGGAGCATCGGCTGGAGGTTCCGGCAGGGCTCCCTGCATGAGTTCGCTCGGCAAATTGTGGTAGCCGTAGAGTCTGGCAATTTCTTCAACAACATCTTCCGGTATACTGATATCTTCGGCTCGATGTGACGGGACCAAAATTTCCAGTGTTTTTCCTTTCCAATTAGTTTCAAACCCCAAAGATCTGAGGATTTGAGTAATTTTACCCTTGGGTATCTCAGTTCCAAGCCTTGCCGTTATAAAGTCTGTGTTTATTTCGACTTTCTTTGCCTTGTAAGGGGCCGGATAGATATCCAAAATTTGGCCTTCCGGCCTTCCGTTGGTGAGTTTCACGAAAAACTCAATTCCCCGGCCTATTCCCAACGTGACCAGTTCCGGGTCAAGGCCTTTTTCGAAAAGAACGGCCGCCTCTGTTCTTTGGGCCAAAGACATCGAAGTTTGCCTAATATTGACCGGATTATAAGTTTGGACAAAAAGAAGAATGTTTTTGGTGCTCCCGTCAACTGCAGAATTTTCTCCTCCCATAATTCCGGCCAGGTCGATCAGTCTTCCTCTCCCGTCTTCAATGACAATATCGCCTCCGGGGAGCGTATGGGTTTTACCGTCCAAAGTAGTGAGTCTTTCCCCTTTTCTACTTTCCCGAAGGACCATTTTACCCTTCAGGATTTTATCGTAGTCAAAGGTGTGAACGGGCTGCCCCAGTTCGTGCATGACGTAATTTGAAATATCAACAACATTATTGATGGGTCTCACCCCGACGGCGGCAAGTCTTTCTTTGAGCCAGTCGGGAGACTGTTTAATTTGGACGTTTTTGATAAGGACGGCGCTAAAGCGTGAACAGAGCTTGTGATCGACTTCGGCTTCCAGATAGTCAACTTTGGCGGAAAACTTAAGATTTAGGAGTTTAATCGGTTGAAGTCTGGCCTTGACGCCAAACTGAGGCAAGATGGCAGCCGCTTCTCTGGCAACGCCCATGATTGAGGCAACGTCGACCCTGTTTGTGGTCACTTCAATGAAATAAACCGATTCCTCAACCTTTTCTACGGAAGGCCCGGAGAGTGAAAGATACTTGGCAACTTCGGAAGAAGTGGCCTTGGTCTTTAAGAAATCTCTCAGCCAATTATCAGGTATTTTGATATCCATAAAATCAGCGGATTACCGCTCAAAATTGCCTCAAAAACTTTAAATCCGAACTGTAAAGAAGTCGAATGTCAGGAATCGAAAGGCCGGACTTCATCATATAGGTCCGCTCAACCCCCCAGCCGAAGGCAAAGCCCGAATATTCCTTAGGATCTATGCCTCCGTTTTTCAGAACCGTCGGGTGGACCATGCCGGCACCGCCTAACTCCAGCCAGCCCCCTTTACAGACTTTACAACCCTTCCCAAAACAAATACCGCAGGAAACATCGACTTCAAACGAGGGTTCGGTGAACTGGAAATGAAACGGTCTTAATCTGGTTTTTCGACTGGCCCCGAAGAAATTTCTGGCAAAGTAGTCAAGCGTTCCTTTGAGGTGGGCAACCGAAATTCCTTTATCGATAACGAGACCCTCAAACTGGTGGAACATGGGAACGTGTGAGGCGTCGATTTGCCTTCGGTAGCACTTGGCAATGTTGACCATCCTTATAGGAATGAATCCTGAGCTTGTCGAACGGACCCTTTTCATTTCCCTAATCTGACCCGAGGACGTATGGGGGGTGAGGACAATTTGTCCGTATTTGGGATGAGGGGGCGTATCGACAAAGAAGGTCTCCCACTCATCCCGGGCCGGGTGAGCTTTCGGCATATTTAAGCCCTCAAAGGTAAACCAGTCCCATTCAACCTCGGGGTAGCGGACCCTGACAAAGCCTATTTGCTCAAAGGTTCTGGAAATTTCTTTGATGGCCTTGGTAATTAAGTGGAGGTGTCCCCTTTTGGGTCTCACCCCGGGGATGGTGGGGTCAAACCATTCTCTGGCTGCTTCGCCGATTCGATTTTTTTGCTCGGCGAGTAAGCTTTCAATGGCGCTTTTGCTGTCGTTAATGAGGATCCCTACTTCTTTTCGCTCATCTCCCGGAATTTTTTTGAGGCGCTTAATTTGCGAAGTTAACTTTCCGCTTCTTCCCAGGTAGGAGATGCGAAGTTCTTCGAGTTCGCTTGAGGAGGCAGCCTCCATTATTTGGGCCATCGCCTCGTTTTTGGTGCTAATTATTTCCTCTCTCATGAAGTTACTACTATTTTACTTGAGAGAGTATTGCTTTGAAAGTGGCTGGGTCGTTGACGGCGATATCGGCGAGCATTTTTCTGTCTAACTCAATTTTTGCCTTTTTAAGGCCCGCCATGAATTTTGAATAAGTCAGTCCTTCGGCTCTTAAGGCCGCATTAATCCTGGTAATCCAAAGAGCCCTCAGGTCTCTTTTTCTTAACTTTCGGCCGTGGTAGGCATAGGCTCCGGCATGAGCCAAGGCCTCTTTAGCCGCCTTAACCCTTATTCTTCTGGCCTGCTTAAAGCCTTTGGCCAGTTTTTTTACTTTCCTGTGTTTTCTGGCTGCAATTGATTTAACTCTCATGTTATTTACCTACCAATTTTCTAATTCTTCTGGCAAAGTGACTCTTAAGTTCAATGACTCTTTTGAGATTTTTAAGTCTCTTTTTAGACTTGCCTGCCTTCAAATGGCGCCTGAACGCCTGGCGCCTAAGGACCTTCCCCCGCTTCGTAATCCTAAATCTTCTTAGAACTGATTTTCTACTCTTTTGTTTTGGCATTTTTCTTTCCGACCGGCGAGACAACCATGATCAGCTGCCTTCCCAAAAATTTAGGCTCCATGTCGACCGATATTGTTCCGGCAAGCTCGTCGACGATTCGTTTCAAGAGATTGTATCCGAAGGGTTTGCTGCCCATTTGTCTTCCCTTAAAAACGACGACCAGCCTGACCTTATTTCTTTCCCCCAAAAACTCTTTGACCCGTCCGAGCCTGATTTGATAATCGTTCTCGGCGATAAAAGGCGAGAATCTTATCTCCTTGACCTCTCCGCCTTTGACCCCCTTTTGCTCCTTTCTGAGCTTCTTCTCCTCCTGATATCTAAATTTTCCGTAATCGACAATCTTGGCTACGGGGGGCTTGGCCAGGGGGGCAATCTCAACAAGAGAAAGATTTTCTGCCTGGGCTTTCTTTAGTGCCTCGGAGGTTTTCATTACTCCCACTTGCTTGCCGTCCGCTCCAATTACTCTAACCTCCGGGGCACGGATGTTATTATCTACTCGCCAATATAAACTACTGCTTTTCAACTGATGACAATTTCTGAATTGGTTATGCCGCTAATTTTACAAGAATAAAGGAAAATCATCAAGGGTTTGTCAGTCAAGGGATTTTTCGTCGATTTCTTTTCTAACACCGGAAATAAAATCCTCAACCTTAACGGGTCCGTAATCTTTTCCTTGCCTGTCCCTTTTGGCAACGGTTCCGGCCTTTTCTTCTTTGTCCCCGACAATAAGCATATAAGGGACTTTAGAAACTTGGGCATCCCGAATCTTGGCCTGTAGGGTTTCATTCCGCTCGTCCACCTCGACTCTCACTCCCTCTTCTAAGAGTTTATCGCCTACTTTCTTGGCATAATCAAGATTCCTCTCGGTAATGGGAAGAACTTTGGCTTGAACCGGAGAAAGCCAGACCGGGAAGGCTCCGCCGAAGTGTTCGGTAATAATGCCAATAAACCTTTCCAGGGAGCCATAAACGACCCTATGGACAACGACCGGTGTTTTGGTTGTCCCATCCTTAGCTGAATATTTTAGATTAAACCTTTTGGGTATTTGGAAATCCAACTGAAGAGTCCCCATTTGCCAATCTCGTCCAAGTGAATCTTTCATGAGAATATCGATCTTGGGTCCGTAAAAGGCGCCGTCTCCTTCTAAAATTGAATATTCTTCCCCGGAAGTCTCGAGAATCTCTTTTAATTCAGCCTCGGCCTTGTCCCAAGTCTTTCTTTCTCCCATGAATTTCTCCGGTCGGGTTCCCAGCCTGAAGCGGTATTTGAGGCCGAAAATCGAATAAAATTTCTCGGTTATTTCAAAGAGTTCTTTATAGGTTTCTTTTATCTGGTTTTCTTCAATGAAAATGTGGGCATCGTCTTGCCTAAACTCCCTAATCCTTAAAAGTCCACTTAAGGTACCCGACCTTTCAAATCGATGGAGAGTATCGGTGTCACTTAATTTAAGCGGCAAATCACGGTAGGAGCGGGTACTGCTTGCAAACACGACCATTGCGTTTGGACAGTTCATGGGTTTAAGAACGTAAGTCTCTCCCTCCTCGGTTTCAGACAGAAACATGTACTCTTTGTAATGATCCCAATGTCCAGAAGTTTCATATAATTCCTTCTTGTTTATCAGTGGAGAAACAATTTCCTGATAGTTGTACTTTTCGTGTTCTTTACGCCAAAAATCAACAAGTTGAAGATAAAGTTTTACGCCTTTTGGCAACCAGTAGGCCATACCGGGAGCGGTTTCGTGGAACATAAAAAGCTCAAGCTCCTTCCCTATTTTCCTATGGTCTCCTTTCTTGGCTTCCTCAAGCATGGTCAGATATTCGTCGAGCTCTTTTTGAGTAGGAAAAACAGTTCCGTAAATTCTGGTCAACATCGGATTTTTCTCGCTCCCCCGCCAGTAAGCGCCGGCGACAGACAAAAGCTTAAAATACTTTATCTCCTTTGAAGGTTGATCTACGTGTCCGCCGCGGCATAAGTCGACAAACTCACCAGACTTATAAATGGTTAATGGTTGATGACTAATGGTTAATTCCTTGATGAGCTCAAGCTTATAGGGATTGTCTTTGAAAGTTTTTTTGGCCTCGGAAGCCGTAACTTCAATTTTTTCAAAAGAATCCCAATTCTTAACAAGCTCTCGCATTTTGGTCTCAATCTTGGGTAAATCTTCCTCGGAGATAGTCAAATCGGCAAAATCATAGTAAAAACCGTCTTCGATGGGCGGGCCTAAAGTTGGTTTTGCTTTCGGCCAAAGGCTGGTTACCGCCGCAGCCAAAAGATGCGAGGTCGAGTGTCTGAGGTTATTCAAGTTAGCCATCCACTTGATTGTAAACCATATGAAGTTAGCCTGCAAAGGCTTTACGGAGTTCGACTTTAGCTTGTTCCAGGAGTTTTCGGCGCGAGGCGGGTAGATTTTTGCCGGCTCGATTGATATAAAAATTAAGCATGCTCATGGCAGATTGAAATGGTCCCGCCTTTCTTCTGAAACTTTCCTCTGAACTTTTCCTAAGAGAAAGGGCAATCTTTTTGGGGTCGTTCCAAGTAAAAACCCCCTCCTCTAAATCCAAAGCAATCGAATGCTTGGTTACCTCCCCCGACCAATACTTTTTATCTGCCATAAGTCACTTCTGGTACTAATTCACTATACTCCGCGAAATCAGTACGGAAGTTATATAATATCTCCACATGGACAAAGAAAGAGGAGAAATACTTCCCAAGTTTTGGCTCTCGGAAGAGGAAATGAAAGACCATTATCAGGACTTTAAAATTCTCTATGGAGCATTCGCCTTATCGGTTTGGAGGGAACTGGTAAAAAACACACCTGACATGCCCAATATTGTTCTTACTGTTGCCGATAATTGGTTTATGATAACTCTCTGTGCAGCCCCTGCCCGCTCGACCCTTGAGAAGCTGGTTACCGAGAGCGGGATATTTATTACAGAATCATCCGATATTCTCGAAAGGAGTGCCGAAACCGCTGACAAGCCCGACACCCGCAATATCGTTGGAATTTTAAAGGCAACGAAAGCAACTCTGGAGGTACGCAATATTAACTCTGAAAGAATTACGGTGCTTGACAGGACATCGGTCGGCGATAGAGACCAAGTTTTTGACTTTAAAAAGGGAAATATTATCGACAGCTGAGACGAGCCCGGGTGGGGACGAGTAGTTGAACTAAGAGACCCGGGTATGGAACTTTACATTATCACTCTATAAGTGGGCTTATGTTCGCGACGTTTCCCTCGCCAAAAACCTCTCTTCCTATCATGTCCAACCTCTTATTTACCTTTTTGAATCCTTCTCTCATTTCATTTCTCAAAGAACCATGTCCTTCTTTCATTTCTCTGCGAAGTGCAGCCTGACCATCAATAAGTATTTGCAACATTTTTGTCGATGTCATGTTCTAATTAAACTCTATGAAATATAAGCTGTCAACGTCGCCTTTTCTTTTCTAAGGAAAGGCGGGTCAAATTTTCTTGTAGATTTTGGCGAAGATTGAGGCGTAAGTTATAATCTAGCTATGGCAAAAAGAGTATTTGTAATTCACGGCTGGGAAGGTTATCCGGAAGAAGGGTGGCGGCCGTGGTTGAGAAAAGAGTTGGAAGGCAAGGGTTTTGAGGTAATCATCCCGGCCATGCCAGATACTGCCACTCCCACCTTTGCTAAATGGGTACCTTATCTTGCCCAGACCGTTGGCGCTGCGGATGAAAACACTTATTTTGTCTGTCACAGCCTGGGTTGTATAACAACTCTTCGTTACCTGGAAACATTAAAAGAAAATCAAAAAATCGGTGGAGTGGTATTTGTTGCCGGCTTTGGCCGTGATTTGGAATATGAAGGCTACAAAGGTGAGCTGACAACTTTTTTTGCGACTCCTGTCGATTGGAATAAAATAAAAAACGCTTGTAAAAAATTTGTGGTTATCCACTCCGATGATGATCAGTGGGTGCCGGTTAGATTTGGAGAAGAATTGGCCAAAAACCTGGAAAGCCCGTTTATCCTCGAACACGGGATGAAACATTTCAGCGGCTCCGACGGCATAACCAAAGCTCCAGTAATTTTGGAAAACTTTCTGAAGATTGTCAAATAAACCACAAGGGGTCAGTCTTCGACAGTCTTCATTATTTAGGGATTCTTTTGTTTTTTCCCCAAAACTCTTTTACCATATCTTTTGGTTGTCCTGCCGTACCCTGTGGATCGTAAGTTTCTCCGGACTCTATTAATTTCTTGAGTTTCTGGGGAGAAAGGAAGGACACCCTCTCTACCTCATCTTTTTGCAATTTTATTTTTGCGCCTTTTGGGAATTCTCCTACAAACCAGTAGGTAAAATGGGTTTCACTGGGCATATGGGCCAGTGTTTTTCCGAAAAACTTAAGTTTCGTTTCAAAACCCAACTCCTCTAACAACTCCATATGAGCAGCGTCAATTGGCTTCATCCCTTTTGGGACGTGCCCCGCGGCGCTTTCAGTCCAGATACCTGGATTGACTTTTTTGGACTTGCTTCTTTTCTGAAAAAGCACTTTACCTTTATCGTTGTAGATTATTATTGCCACTTCTCTATGGATAAGCTCCGGGTTTTTATGGGCAACGCTTTTCCAAAGTTTACCAATTACCCTGTCGTTCCGGTCAACCAGATCTAGAAGTTCATCGGCCATTGTTTTAGTCATTAAATTTTATTCCCGAAGAGTTATGGGGTCAACTTTTCTCGGTCACCAGCGGGAGGGTGAAAGTTTATACATCTGAGGCAATTATACTTTTTGGCCCTTCCTTTAATGCAGTGAACCCCTGGATAAGAAGAAAGAACGGCAATTTATTCATACCAATATAGTTAAACATTTTATAATTTGCTCTTTGGGCTTTTGAAGATAACGTATAGGGTTTCAAATTTCTTCTTGGAACAAAGGGGTAAAAACGGATTTGATAATGCTTATAGCTGTCTTTCTCCTCCCATTCAAAAAATACAAAAAGCGGTGGCATTAAAAAGCCACATTTAAGAACTTTCTCAAGTATTTCCCAACCCGCACCAAATATTTGATTTTTTGGCTTAGTTCTATTTATTTTTACCTGTGCCCTAAAATTACATGCAGTGCATTGAACATCAAAAAGAGGATAATTCGGAGGTAGAAGTGTCAAAGACTTCCCACAATTTGGACATCGAACCAGTTCGACTACTTTCCTTTCTCCATAATCACCAGATTCCTTTTTGCTGATCATTTGAGGCAATTATACTACTCTTGAAAATTCTGAGTGTAATCGAAGGACAAATTTCCCAAAGGTCAAATTACTGGCAATCGGCGTCGCAGGCAATTCCATCTTTATCCGCATCTCTTGCAGTGCACCCGCAAACATTAAGTTGATATTGAGCCTCAGTACAAGAGGACATTTGGGTGCACGTTTTGCTGCAATTACACACATAGGAACCACCTGTTTGTGGGGCGGTTGTTGCCGAGGACTTAACTGTTGGCTTAGCGCAAGCACTTCCCCAAAGACCTAATCTTTTCTCGCGTGCGACTCTCTCCGCCTCTCTAAACCTATCTTGATATTTGATATCCGGTGGATAAGATGAGGCCTTTGCAAAACCTTCCCAAACCAAGACTTCATTTGTAAGAATGTTCCCAACCCAGATATACCTTAGCAATCTTTGATATCTATCCGTTTCAGAGACATCTTTTTCCAGTTCGACTTCCTTATTTAATACCAGCTCTTCCAATCTCTTTGTGGCTTCTTGAGCATAGCACTCTCCCCCTTTTGAAGTTTCGGGGGCATCAATTCCGATAAGCCTTACAACCTTCCCATCTCCAATTTTGACAGTATCCCCGTCTATTACATTTAATATTTTTGTCTTAATTCGGTTGGCCGCGTTAGTTGGACTAGGGCTAAATGTAGGCGCCTCTGTTCCCAATTGAGTAGGCGTTGGAGTGGGGTCGTTTAAACTTTCCCTCTTTTCTGTAGCCGGGCTTACAGCAATAGATAATGACAGGAGAAGGAAAGAAGCAAAAAGTGATGCTAGGAAAAACCGGATTCTGGTGACATTACTTTTTGGGAATATTGTTTGAGGGTTTTTTGTTCCGACAATTAGAACAACAAGGGAAAACAGAAAAAGAAAGAGAAATACAATTGACCAGTTCATAAAAAACTGCCCTTTCGGACAGTTGAGATAATCCTACCCAGAAGCTCTTGTGGAGTCAAGTTTTTGGTGGCGACCGAGTTCTTTATTGACTTGTCTTTCATCGAAAAAGACGTATCCAAATCTTGTTTGTCCAATAGCCAGTCCCAGCTTTTTTAGCCGCGCAAGAACACCTTTGAACCTTTTTACGGGGACCCTATACATAGCCAAAAACTCTCTTTTTGTTAAAACCCTTATTGATACCATGGCTAAGACTCTATGCTTTTCTCTTTGTTTTTTCCCACCCCCGTGCAGCCTCCTCGGTTGTTTTCCTACCGACTTGAGCAATGTGGCCTCCGGGCCACTTTTGCTCAAGCTCGCCCTCTCTCCTGTCCAAGTCGTTTGTTATTCCGCTGTGGACAATCTTTTGCCCGATTTTAAAATCGTATTTGTATGTATCGCGGTTTGTCATATTTGTTGTCCCGTTAAGTGGGGGTTGATGTGCCACTTGTGCCAGTATCGCCTGTTAGGCTTAAGGTAGCAGTGGAGGTGAATATTGATCCGAAATCTCCACGAATGGAATTCTGCACGGAAGACGTGGGAATATCTGGCTCTTTTCTGGGGCAATTGGGATTTGTGCACTGAAGAGAGGCGCTAAGAACACACAAACATACCTCACAGGTAAGGATTGTTTTGGTTACCTTGCTGGGCAGATTATTTGCCATAAAAAAAGCCTAGCCTTAGCTAGACGCTTATATTTTAACAGAGAGAGACTAAGCGTGCAAGAGGTAACCGAACAGTAATACTCCACCCTACTCCAAATTTACCAAAGGTCAAATTATATCTATGTTAATATTACCTATTGACAGACCAGTTTACACATATTTAAATGAATATAACCAAATAAAACCCGAACTTACCATGAAACCTCTAATAAAATGGCCTGGTGGAAAATCTAGAGAATATAAAAAAATCGAGAATATTATTCCTAAAAACATTGGAACTTATATAGAACCCTTCTTTGGAGGTGGGGGAATTTTCTTCAATTTAGAACCCAGAAAATCAATTATAAACGACATAAACGATAATTTAATGACTTTTTATCGTTTTTTGAAGGAAGAAAATAATAAATTTAGAAGGTGTTTGGAACAAATAGCTAACGATTGGGATAACCTTTCAATTATTGCCAAAACCGTATTTGATGATACGAAACAATACAAAAGCAATATAAGCGAATTTAAGATAAAGCACGAGATTGAAAAACTCAGCAGCAATCCTACCATCCCGAAATTAATAAACGGCCAAGAAAAATATTGGCAGCTTTTATTTGAAGGCCTGTTAGACAAACTTCACAGAATTGTTGATTTGGAGATTAAAAACGGTGTTTTTAGCAATAAAGATTTTTACGACCAAATAGTTGCAGTGACCAAAGGGGCTTATTATTACTATTTAAGAGATAGGTTTATTCCCGAAAATAAAGAAGAAGAAACAGCTCAATTTTTTTTCATAAGAGAATATTGTTTTGGGTCAATGTTTAGGTTTAACAGTGAGGGGAAGTTCAACATCCCCTATGGCGGAGCCTCTTATAATGACAAAAGTTTTCATTCAAAAATTAACAATGCATTTTCTTATCCCGTAATGAATATATTGAAAAGCACAGATATCTACAACCTAGACTTCAGAGAATTTTTCAAAAAAATTGACAACCGAATTAACAAAAACGATTTTTGCTTCTTCGATCCACCCTACGACTCTGAGTTCTCGGAATACGATAAACAATCTTTCAGTAAAATAGATCAAAAAGATCTGGCTGTACTATTTGGAAAATTAAAATGCAGAGGCTTGATGATCATTAAGAAAACTGATTTTATTTTTAATATTTATAAGAGACAACAAGAGACAAATCCCGACATTAATATAGATGAGTACGGCAAAAATTACTCTTACAATGTTCGCGGGAGAAATGAAAGAGAAGTTACCCATCTGCTTATTCTGAACTATAGTCCCACTAAGAGGAAGGAGATTGAGAAAAATATTCAACTATTTTCTTCAGAGTATCTTTAAGGTAATGGGCATGTTTTAGATATGAACTTTTGACAGCTTCATAACCTTGTTGGGAATTACAAAAGAAATTCCAAAAATCTCTCCCTACTTTGATTTCGTTATCAGAAAAAAATTGTCTTACCCTTTCTTGTGTCCACCTTGCCTCCTCGCCATATTTGTTGTAGGCAGTACAGAAAAATATTTTTACAACATCACCCTCAGTAATTTCTTTGCTATTCCTTAGAACAACATATTGTTGTAACAATGCCCGCTTTTCACTCTCTGCCTTTTTGTTGTCTAAATCGCCACCAATTTTTAGCTCAATTAAAAATTTCTGGTGAGGATCAGACCGGAGCGTTAAATAATAATCTGAGACCTCATGACTTATAGCTGATTTTCCTCCAGAACCTGCCTTATATACTAGTTCCAAATCGTTAGCCTCTGGCTTTTTGCTGTGGTTGTGATATTTTTCTAACAACGTAGCGATTTCATTTATTGACTCTGCAGGAATATAACCCTCAACACCATTTTTAACAATATAGTTCTTTTCTGCAATAAGCTTGGCTATTTTTTCCAGTCTGTTTCCTAAAGAACTATCGAGGGATCGCATCAAAGCTGAATAAACTGCAATGTCATCTCCAAGTGCGGCAATAAAAATGTTATTTTTCTTATTGAGGATATTGCCTTTTTTAATTGCTTTCCCAACACAATAGTCTTTAAAAAACTTGTCGGCAAAGTCCTTTATTTCTTCCTCGATAATTCCGTCGACGTATGCCAGATCTGAATTCATGCTCTTATTCTACTAAAAATTATCATAAAATAGAATAGTATGGACAGCTCTTTTATTCTCGGTGATGGGTTAGGCACGATCCAAAAATTACCTGACAAATCAATAGACCTGATACTTACCGATCCGCCGTACGACATAAGAAAATACTCAACAGGCAATATCCACCTACCTGGAAGAAAACCTCTAAATAATGATATTGCCGAATGGGATGGGGCTATTCCTATTGGGAAATATGTTAAAGAGTTTCGAAGAGTTTTATCTGACCAGGGTAATTTGTTTGTTTTTACTAGTTATAATCTTTTTGGAAAGTGGCATAGGCAAATTGACCCCCTTTTTGATACTTGCAACTTTTTGATCTGGCATAAACTTAATCCTCCGCCAAGAGTCTATAAAAATAGCTTTTTACATAGCTGTGAGATGATTGTTTGTGCGTGGGATAGAGGCCATACTTGGAATTTTACTAATCAGGAAGAGATGCATAATTTTTTTCAAAGCACTATTTGTATGAAACCAGAAAGATTAAATCATCCAACCCAAAAGCCAATCAGTATAATGAAACACATAATTAAGATTGCTTCTAGACCCCAGGATATGGTTCTTGATTGTTTTGCCGGCACAGCGACTGTGGGAGTTGCAGCGTTGTTAATGAAAAGAAAATATTTCCTGGTCGAAAATAATCAAGAATATTACAAAATTGCATCAGATAGACTCGAGAGAGCCAAAAAAAGGCTGGGAATAACCTAAAAAGAAACCTTATGGAGTGCAGTTGGGCTAGATTTCGTAAAACCACTCCCAGCCAGGGTCGAAGACTTCTTTGATGTTGCTTCTGTACATTTTGTATATTCCATCTTCTAGTACCGTCTGCCAGGTGCCTTCGTAGTAATGCTCTTGCCTCTCCCCGTTTACCCAGTTGCTTGTCGAGAATTTAACAAAGACGATATTTCTTCTTTCGTCTTCCATTCTCGTTCCGAAAATCTGAACGTCTAAGATATCCTTGAAGCGGTTCGTCCATTCTTCAAAATTTGTTTTTTGCAGATAGGCTTCGCTTAGGAGATTAAATCCTTCTTCCATTCGTCTGGCTTTCAAATAAGTGTAAAAGGCGGCAACCGCCCCTTCCGGGGTTGAGGGGTCGACGTTTATTTTGGCGATGTCTTGGGTACTGAATGTTGGCCAGAGGTTCTGTATCGAGTCGGCCGAGATGAAAAAGGAAATTCCGGATAAGCTGGCGGTATTTATTCCCACCACATCCCCGCACTGGTCAACTATCGGCCCCCCGCTCATTCCTTCCACCAAATCTATGTTTGTTTGCACGATTTCGAATCCGTCTTCGGCCGAGCCCCTGATGCTGTTAAAAATCCCTTTGGTGATGGTTACTTCTCCGGCCAGATCCGTTCCCCAGGGGTACCCGGCCGCCAGCAGGGGTTCGTTGGGGGTCAGGTTTCGGGGGGAGCCAAAATTAAGTATTTTATCGGCGTGCTCCTCTTTTATCATCAGCAGGGCCAGGTCAGCCTCTTTATTGCCGCTGATTTCAATGGGTGTGGTAAAACTTCCGTCGGGAAGAATTATCTTGGGCGAGGGTTCATCCGCAATGACATGGAAACTGGTTAAGACTTGGTTATTGGCCACGAAAAATCCCGAGCCTTCGCCCAGCCCTCCGACTATCCTGACCACCGAATTTTTGAGGTTTCTGTTGGTTATCCACTCCGAACAGAAAAATTTGGAGTAGCCCCCGTAGCGCTCAACGAGAGACGAAAACCTAATTTCCGTGAAGGCAAAGTAAAGAAAAACTCCGGTCCAGAGAAGGAATTTACCGAAATTACCCCAGCTTCTGAAAGGCCACCTGACCAGATACCTGTTTATCTTAAAGGCCCTGATTAAAAGTGAGACAAAAAACCTTATCAGGTAAAAGGTCGTATAGGTAATTATTTTTATGGGGAAAAGATAAAGGGGAAATAAAAAACGCTTGACGTAAGCTTTTATTGCTTCAAAGATACGAATAAGCCTTCTTCGAATTCTCGCTTTTACAAGAATAATCCAGTCGATTATTCCCAACATTCTGGCCTTATTGTAGCACTATAACGAATAGCACATAGTACAAAGTGCGGAGGGCATAGGAGTATTGACACGAAAGAGGTATTAAGCTATTATGTGTTTACTAAACATAGAGGGGATACTAGACGTGTCCCCTTTTTTATTTCTCGAATTTCAAAATCTCTCTTAAGTAGTTAAAATCCCTGAAGTCTCCTCCGGCAAGTTGTCTAATCTCTTTGGCCGTTCTTTCACCCCTGGCCAATATTTTTACCGTTTTGCCTTGGTCTCTTAGATATTTCAAGACAATGGCGAAATCGCCGTCTCCCGAAAGGACTAATACCCCAGAATATTCGTCAAAGTTACGCATCAAATCAAAAGTCATGTCTACGTCACAATTGGCTTTTTTGGTAACACGGCCTCCTTCCTCTCGAAAAGTCTTTACCGGCTTGAGCCTTAAAATGTATCCGAATTCCTCAAGCTTTAAATAAAATTTGACCCTTTGAATGTTACCCATCAATGATGCAATTTGGGTTTTCGTAACTTTTTTGTCTTTTATTTTATGCCGGAGATACGAAACTAAATTCTTTAAGTTGATTGGCTTTTCTTCCAAGGGCGAGTAACGAAATCCGTTAAGCTCGACGCCCCCATAATAGAAAACCTTTCTGACTTTGTATTGTTATTTAATGTAGGAGATAAGTTTCTTATAATCGATTTTCCAGCCCAAACTTTTTACACCACCGTAAAAAAGGTTTGACGCGTCGATAAAAGCATACGTCGGTTTTGAAGACTTTCTGGGCATACTTGCCTATTTTACCACTCTTTTTTTGTAGCCGTCGCAAGAGGCTTCCTCGCCTAATGGAGTATTTCCATAAAGAGCGACAGGAGAATATCCTTGGCTACAGCCAAGAACTACGACGTCTTTTCCGTCTTTGCGTGCAAACTTAAGCTCGAGGTTGACGCACTCCCCGCATAAGCCTTCTAGGGCCCTGAGCCTATTAACGTTATCGGATGCGGCACTGCTGTGAAACCGGTGATGTGGTTTAGAGATGCGCCCTTGCAAACGACGCACTACTTCTTTTGCGGCGACAATTTGCCGTTCTGTTTCCATTTTCGCGATATTTTACCACATCCGAGTAGGTTATCCACACCTTGTGCTGGCTGACCACATCGGTGACACTTTGAAGTAATGCTTGTCAGCATATTCCAAGGGTGTCAGGTAGTCAAGGGCTTGGTGGGGCCTGAGATTATTGTATTCGATAAGCCAGGAGGTAAGATCT
>Ga0209210_1000504_pt1 | contig 40931 bp, 44 predicted proteins | sample RifGroA1_FD_183991 | JGI IMG/M metagenome (GOLD analysis project Ga0209210, IMG submission 183991) | Contaminated groundwater microbial communities from Rifle, Colorado, USA - Rifle Groundwater A1 (SPAdes) (version 2) | ecosystem: Environmental > Aquatic > Deep subsurface > Groundwater >...
TTGACCAAAAGAAATGCCCGCGTGTAGCGGGCCTGTTTTTGGTAAAGCTTTTTGGAGGCGTAACGAAGTGGAGCCGAGAAAAAGGTTTGGCGCATCCCCTACGACGCCCTTGATGTTCGCATGGCCAGCGTTCGACTGATGCCGCTAACCACATTCGGGACAGAGCTGGATTGATTGTTCTCAGGCGAACATTCTTTAGAATGATGTTATTTCCTCCCTTTCTTGCCCTTCCTGCCGTTGCCTGCGTCGCTGCCCGCCCAGAGCCTCTCGAGGTTGATGCGGGTGAGGTTGTAGTATTTCTTCAATTCATAAGGATCGGCCATCTTCAGCACGTCCAGCTCTGGGTCGAAGAGGTCGGAGTAGCGGTCCCGCCTCCTGATGAGCTTGGTGCTGCCGTCGGCGTGGATCATGACGATCGGCGGCCGCTTGATGTTGTTGAAGTTGCTGCCCATGACATAGCTGTAGGCGCCGCAGTCCATGATGGCCAGCAAATCGTTCTCCTCCAGCACGGGCAGCTTCTCGTAGTCCTCGATGACGTCGATGCAGTCGCACGTCGCCCCGACGATCTCGTACTTGTGCGTCCGCCGGAGGTTCATGTCCGTCGCCGGCAGGATATCGTAGGAGGCGTGGGACACCAGGATGTCCGGGAACATGGAGTAGGTGGAGGAATCCGTGATGACTACCATCTTCTTGCCCAGGTTCTTGATGGCGATGACCTTGATGATGCCGACGCCGGCGGTGGCGACGATGGACTTGCCCGGCTCGAAGATGAGCGTCGGCAATTGCAGGCCCGCCTTGTCAAACAGGCCCGTGAAGAACTTCACGAAGTCCGGGCCGAATTCCTCGGGCTCGAAATACTTGCCCGGCCGGTACACTTTGGGGGCTTCCGGCGGGAAGCCGCCGCCGAGGTCGACCATTTCTATCGTGACATTGCGCTCGTTGGCGTGCTTGATGAGCTTCATCAGCTTCTTGGCGGCGATGTAATAGCCGCGGTGGGAATGCGCGTAGGAACCGTGGTAATGGAAGCCGCGCAGGCGGATGTAGGAGCAGTCCACGGCGGTGTCGATGGCCTTGCGCATGTAGTCGTATGGGATGCCGTACTTCTGCGTCTTGGTCGAGAATCTGCCTTCCTGAATCATGGGATTGACGCGGAGCATGATGGGAATCTCCTTGCGCTGCCGGGTGGCCACGGTGATGACCTTGGCCAGCTCCTCGGTGGAATCCACCGTGATGGCCTTCACGCCGACGGTCGCGGCGAAGAAGATGTCCTGCTCGGTCTTGTACAGGTTGGTGAATGTTATCTGGTCCGGCTCAAAGTCGGCGAGAAGCCCCAAGATGATCTCCCCGACGCTGCTCGCGTCGAACTCGAATCCTTCCTCGCGCACGATGCGCAGCACCTCAAGATTGGAGTTGCACTTGCACGCGTATTGCGGCTTGAATTTGGGGTAATTGAACGCGCTCCTGAATTTCTTGAGGCGGTAGCGTATCTCCTCCTCGACGAAGACATACAAGGGGGTGCCGTACCTCTTCTGCAGCTCATGCACGGAGACACCCTCGATGTGGAGGATGCCGTCCTTGTCCTGCGAGAGGAAATGCCTCCAGCGCTTCCTGTTGTAGCGCGGGGAAATCGCGCGCAGCTTGATGGGGGTTTTCGGTGCCACGTGAACCTCGGTTTACCTGATGTCAAGAATTCTGACGGAAGCGACTGCGCCCGCAGCTTCCCCCAGCGAGCACGGATGATGGTGCATTTCTATCGAGTAACCTCTGATCGATTGATGAAAACCATCTATTTAAATGCTTTGGTTTTTTAAACAACGGAATTCCACCAATCTCTGATTGGTGGAATGAGCAGTGCTCAAGAACCGCCGAGTTTGCGGAATTCCGAGCGTCAAGAACCACATGGCTCATGCTTTTGCTGTCACCATGCCACCGGTCTCATGAAAATCGGAGATTTTCAGGACACCAGAAATCTTTGATTTCTGCGTGTTTGACCGGTGGTTCTTGACAAAAGAAGAATCAAAACATAACTGCAAAGTTGGTTGACAATGAAAAAAATGTCAGACAAATCAAAGGACAGAAATCAGCTGAAACCAATCGATTCTGCCATATATAACCTGTTCAAACGTAGGATATTCCCGCTTTCCATGCGCAAGGGGCTCCTCATCGCCCCATTTTCAAGATGCGTGTAAAGGTCGATGTACGGTGGCTTTGAAAGATTTTTTCCCCATGCTTCCGCTACCTTGCCAGTGTCTTGAAGGTATCCTGCCCTGATTTCTGATCCTTCAGGCAGCATCGGGTTGTTGTGTTTGACTTCAACGAGTCCAGACGGGATATACTTGCTTTGCTCGGCTGATGCGGCTATCCCCAGTCTCCGTATGCCGACAATGTCCCCTACCCTAACAGGGAACCCGCCTCTCACCCCTTGGTTGTGCCCCTCAAGGTATTTAAAAAATTCAAGATAAGGTGGTTTCACAGAAGGCTCATTCCTGTATTCTGCTGGCTGGGTCCTCTCGAATGCTTCTCCATCTTCTCTAATCTGCCTCCGATAATCTTCCTCTTTTGGCACTTCCCAATCATGTACACCCAGGCTATAGCCGGGCCTCGTCAGCAATAAGCCGTTTTGCCTAAAAAGCACTTCAACCAAATCCACTAATCTGGTCGTGCCTTTTTTGAACGCTTTAATATCTACGATGTCCATAATAGTTAGTACTTAAAAGTAGTATATAAATCTTTCATTTTTCAGGACTTCATTCCCCGATAATCTTGACTAAAACCCGCTTCTTCCGCTGGCCGTCGAACTCGGCATAGTAGACCTGCTCCCACGTACCGAAGTCCAGCCTGCCGTTGGTGACGGCGACGACTGTCTCGCGGCCCATGACGGTGCGCCACAGATGGGAGTAGGTGTTGTCCTCTCCGGTCAGGCTGTGCTTATAGAGGCCGACGTCCTTCGGCGCGAGCTTCTCGAGCCATTTCTCGAAATCGTGCAGCAGTCCGGACTCCGCGTCGTTGACGTAGACAGAGGCCGTGATATGCATCGGGTTGATCAGGACAATCCCTTCCTTCACGCCGGATTTCCCGACTTCATCCTCCACCTGGGAGGTTATGTTGACGAAGTCTATGCGCTTCTTCGTTTCAAGGGTGAGGTAGGCGGTGCGGGTTTTCATGGGCAGGGAATGAAGAAGAATATTTATAAACATTCCCCTGCCGGGAAACACGATGGAGATCGCGCTTCTTCCCGTTTCCGACGGAATGGTGAGCATGCTGCTGCTCGGCGTGTGCGGCATCGCCCTGCTCCTCGCCTCGGTCACTGACCTGAAGACGAGGGAAGTGCCGGACATGCTCAACTATGGCCTCGTGTTCTTCGGCATCTTCATCAACACCCTGCTCAGTGCCCTCTCCGGGGACTACCGTTTCCTCCTCAACTCCGCGCTCGGGCTGGGGGTAGGCTTCGGCATCGGCTGGGTGATGTTCTACGCTGGGCAGTGGGGCGGTGGGGACTCCAAGATGCTGATGGGGCTCGGCGCGACGATTGGCATGCCTCTCCATTGGGGGGACTCGTTCCTGCTCGCGCTGCTGCTCAACATCCTTTTCGCGGGCGCGGCCTACGGGCTGCTGTGGAGCATTTTCCTCGTCTTCAGGAACAGGAGGAGATTTTCATTGGCTTTCGCTCGGCTCACGAGCGGAAAGATGCATCATGCTGCCCGGTTCATCGTTCTTGCCCTCATTGCCCTGGCGCTGGTGCTCCTGATCATCCCCATCCACAACGTATGGTTCAAGTGGTATCTGCTCTGGCTGCTTGTCATCGTGCCGCTGATGTATTACGTCTGGCTGCTGGTCAAGGCCATCGAGAAGTCCTGCATGATCGTATCGCTGCCCGTCAGGAAGCTCACCGAAGGCGACTGGATAGCGAAAGACGTCGTCATCAGGGGAACGCGCGTCTGCGGGCCGAAGGATCTGGGGATATCAAAGAGGCAGATCGCCTTGCTCAGGGGCTATGAGCGGCGCGGCCTCGTCAAAAAAGTCCTGGTGAAGCAGGGCATCCCCTTCATCCCGAGCTTCCTTCTCGCTTTTGCGTTCACCCTTGCCTGGGGGAACCCGCTGGCGCTGCTTGTCGGGTTGTTGTGAGCTGGCGGGAAAGACATCAGGAAGAATCCCCGCGAAGTGCGCTCTTGATGATCTCCATCGTCTGCGGGTATCTGCTGATGTCGAGCAAGGCCGTGTGGAGCTGCTCGCCGAAGATGCCGCCGCACGTCCCCGAGACGTTGAACTGCTCTGCCTGCGGGAGATGGGCGCTTTCGGCGGCAACCACGCCGTCGCCGTCTTTCCTGTCGGTATCGCACCCTATGCCGGCGATGGTGTAGAGCTGCACGCGCTGCGGCTGCCGGGAGGGGTCGTTGAGCCTGTTGAGAAACAGGCTGCCAGGCTGCATGTCCTGGCATTCCTTCTCCTCGCCGAAGAGCGGGCAGAGGTCGTTCACTTTTCCCGCTATGCCTTGATTAGGGGTCGCAATCATGATGAGCCTGTTCACGTCCGCATCACCGAAGGCCTGCATATAGCGCCTGGCGACAAGGCCTCCCATGGAATGCGCGACGATGTTGACCTTCTCCCTGCCCGTGCGCTCCTTGACGGTGGCGATGACGTCCTTCAGGCGAAGGGCATAGGTGTCGATGTTCTCGCTTTTCGTGGGAATGATGACGTACTGCTTCCCCTCCAGGTAGGCGTCAAGGTAGTAGCTTGCCTTCACCGAGACCGGCTTGCCGGAGAGTCCCCATTCCCCTGCCGAGATCCCCTCGGTGGCCGTCAGGGGCGTGACGATGCCCGCGTTGAGGTAGCCTTCCTCCTCGAGCGCGTACTGGATGAGGTTGAACGCGTCCAGCGAGTAGGCGGGAGCGCTTGCCTTGTTGAACGCGTGGCCGTGGAGGAAGATGATGGGGAAGGTCTCCTCCTGGCTGGCGCAGGATGGTGCCGTGCAGCAGGGCGCGCACTCGCCGAAGATGCAGCACAGGGCCGGGTTGTCCGGCAGACTGGTCCCGATGGTGGAATTGACGGGGGGGAGAGGAGGATCGACGGTAGCAGTCAGGTTTGCCGGGAGGAGGGCATGGGAAAATTGCGCCGGCAGGGGGCAGAATGACGCCTCATATGCAGCAGTGTCCTGCCCTATGTCCAGATGCGCGAGGAGGTAGTCTTTCGCTTCCCGGATTCCTGTCCCGTTCATTGCTGTTGAGGAAGGGGCACCCATCCAGAGAGAGAGAAGATCGGCGAATGCCGGGTCGTTGACGGCGGAGAGTGATTCGGCGTAGGCCTCCATGATTGTCGCCGATATGTTGGCGGAAACATCCGTCACCGATCGGTTGAAAGAGGAGTCTGCCGGAAACGAGATGTTCTGTTCCCTGAGGCGCTGCTGCGTTTCATTCCCGATGCGCAGATGCTCCTGTTTCAGGTCCGCGATTTCCGAGCATGTTCTGGCGACCACGGTCGACGACGGCCATTCCGTTGAGAGCTCATGTTGGTAGGCATCATAGATATTGGCCATGGTGCCATTGAGGAGGCATGAGTCTTCTTCTCCCGAAAGCAGGCATGCCCTGTCGCGCTCCTTTGCAAGGAGGAATGCCCACCTTGCCCTGCTTCCTGCGCGCAATGACTTGCTGTCATTTTCTATGGCCTTTTCCCTGTCGGACAATTCCGCCAGCGCGCCCTGGAGAGAGCCGTATCCCTTGAAATCAAGGCGGGAGAAGCTCCGCTGCGTTTCGTTTGCCTGATGGATGAATCCCAAGACAGCAGCTCTCAGCCGGGAGTCATTGGCCGCAACGGCCAGGGCATAAATATCACCGGCGGCATTTGCCTCGGCGACAAGGGATATCGTCCGGTTGACCAAGGCATTGTGAAGCGCAATCCTCTCGGCGACGGCTGCAGAGAGCATGGTTACGTTCCGCTGAAGCGCATCAAAGGTGTTGTCAAGAGGGAAATCGCCAAGCTCCTGCCGGAGGCCGGAGTAATTCTCCGCGCTCCAGAGGGCCTTCAGGCGCTCCGTGTCCAGGAGCAGAGAGGAGAATCCTCCCTCGATGGCGGCCTTCCGCTCCTGCAGGTCGTCCATCTTCACCGTCGGCGCAAGGAGGACGATACGCCCGCTCTGGGTCTTGAGGGCAATGTCAAGGGCGGCGAGGCGCGCAAGGAAGGGGAGCATGATGTCCTGCGATTCCTGCCTGAGGGCCTTCTCCTGCTCCGAAAGGTCATAATTGAGGAGGATGAGGGAAGAGCGGTACGTCACCTCCCCCCTCGCAGGGCAGAGCGCGGAATGGATGCTGCGGCAGGTAACGTCAAAGCGGTAGACATCCTGGCCGCGGCCGGCGCGGGAGGGAGAAAGCAGGTATTCCCTGAAGTAGCGGTCCCCGTTCCTGAGGGTGAGGTTCCCTTCATCGAGCATGACATCCTGGCCCTTGTCAGTGAAGGCATAGGTGCAGGAGGCGGCGCAGTACAGCGGCGTTTCTATGGAAAGGTTGATGACCTCTATCCGCTGCTCGCCATAATGGATCCAGAAGGAGTCCTGCTGGGGGGAAAGATGGATGATAATCTCGTCGCCCAGCAGGAAATTCAGGCGGAGCGTGACGCCAAACGCGGCGAGGATGAGGAGAACGATGCCCAACGAGATGGCGCTGCGCCAGAGCCATCTTACTATGCTCTCTTTTTTATCCTTATCCATGGCCCTGCTTAGCCTGCCTTATCTTAAAAAGATAGTGGTCGTCCGGCGAGAAAACAACGAAAAAAGCAGGAGGAAAACTATTTAAACCCGCCCCCGTTCCTCTCCGAAGGAAACATACTGGTTTTCAGTCACGTTTTCAGTGGAGGAACAATGGCGACATTCAAGCTATCCATCGGGGACCCGAAGACGGGAAAGACCTACAAGAAGGAGGTCAAGGAGGCGGAAGCGAAGCCGCTGGTCGGCATGAACATCGGCCAATCCCTCAAGGGGGACGCGCTCGGCATGCCCGGCTATGAATTCCAGCTTACGGGGGGGTCTGACCACTGCGGATTTCCCATGAGGCGCGGCATCCTCGGGCAGCGGAAGCGCATCACCATCCTGGGAGGGGTGGGGTTCAGCGGAGCGGAGAAGGGCGTCGCGATGCGCAAGACCGTGTGCGGCCACAAGGTCCACGACAGGATTTCTCAGATCAATCTCAAGGTGCTGAAGGAAGGGGAGAAGCCCCTCGCGGAGCTTTTCCCGGCTGAGGCGCCGAAGCAACAGTAATAGCGTGTTTAGCATCCTTGAGGTCAAACGCTAGTGTCTCATACATCCAGGGCGTCGTCGGGGGACTTGCCCCTGCCCGGAGGCGCACCTCCGGCATCCACTGCGTGGACTACGGGGACGCAGCCTTATCCATCCCGACAATGGAGCGTTTGAAGATGGTAAGCACGCGGCAAGGAACCCATGTGTTGTGATTGATGGCGAAAAAAAAGAAACCTGAAGATGCGTTGCAGCCGGTCCTGAACATCGGCATGGTGGGCCACGTGGACCACGGCAAGACCACGCTGCTGGAGCGGCTTTCCGGCAAGTGGACAGACACTCATTCTGAGGAGCTCAAGAGGGGAATCACCATCAGGCTCGGCTACGCCGACGTGGTCATCCGCAGGAAGAAGGATGGCACCTACACAGCGCAGGAAGAGGAAGGCGCGGAAATCGTGCGCAAGGTGAGCTTCGTCGATGCTCCGGGGCACGAGTCCCTGATGGCGACGATGCTGTCCGGCGCCACCCTGATGGACGGCGCGCTGCTGCTGGTCGCGGCGAACGAGCAATGCCCGCAGCCGCAGACGAGGGAGCACGTCATGGCATTGGAGATCATCGGCTTGAAGCACCTCGTCGTGGTGCAGAACAAGGTCGATCTCGTCACCGAGGAGCAGGCGCTCAAGAACCACGGGCAGATCAGGGCATTCCTCAAGGGGACGGCGTACGAGAACGCCCCCATCATCCCGCTTTCCGCGCAGCACAAGATCGGCTTGGGAAACCTTCTCCGCGCGATTGAGGAGACAGTCCCCACACCGCACCGCGACCCTTCGAAGAGCCCCATCATGTTCGTCGCGCGCAGCTTCGACATCAACAAGCCCGGGACCGCATTTGACAAGATGCTCGGCGGCGTCCTTGGAGGCGGGCTCAGGCAGGGAACGCTCAAGATCGGGGAGGAGATCGAGATCAGGCCCGGCTACGCCGCGGTGGAGAAGAACCAGCAGGTCTTCAAACCTTTGGCGACGAAAGTCGCGGGGCTGAACACCGGCGGACAGGACGTGGAAGAAGTTGGTCCTGGTGGCTCGATCGGCGTGCTGACTTCGCTTGATCCATCAATCGTCAAATCGGACAAACTGGCCGGCGCAGTGGCCGGGCATCCGGGCTCGCTGCCGCCGGTGTGGTACGACCTGGCATTGAAGGTCACGCTGCTTGAAAGGGTTGTGGGCATGGAGGAGAAGCTCGCCGTCGATCCCGTGAAGATGGGCGAGCCGCTCATGCTGAATGTCAATTCCGCCGCGACGGTCGGCATCGTCAATGAGATCCGGAAGGGGGCGGTGAGGTGCAAGCTCAAGCTGCCGGTGTGCTGCGATGTCTCTGCGCGGCTGACCGTCTCACGGAGGATCGGGAACCGCTTCCGGCTGATCGGCTATGCGGAGATACAGCCGGGGAAATAGAAAGAGACGTTTTCTGCCTTAATCAAAATACCTCGGGTCGTCCGAGCGCACGGTCATCTCACGGGAGTCATGGGTCGGTGTTTTCTGGTTTGGCCTTGCGTGGCGTTTGCTCACGTCCTTCACGGCATTGACCTCAAAGGCTTTCCTCGCGGTCATGGGCCCGCAGTTGAGGCAGGTGAAGAAGACGCCAAATTTCCCCTTCTGGGCGTCAAGAGGCTCGCCGCACACGCATTTCATCTCGCCGAGCTCCGCATCCCTGTGGGCGAGGCAGACGGGGAAGCCCTGCGCATTCACCGCGATGGCCTGCTGCCGGCAGAAGGGGCACCTGTCTATCTTGCTCTCGCCGTATTTTTTTGGAAGGTGCATGACAACAAATCAGGAAGGGGGATTAATAAGGGTGTTGTTTCTTATCAAGGGCCCGGGAAAAGCGCCCTGTGCTAATTGTTAGCTGCCAATGGGAGCTCCCCCTGAAGCGGAGGAGAGATGAGATACGCTGCTTTTTCCCGGACAAACTCCCTGTGCGGGAGGTTTTTTCCTATGTCCCCCATGTACTTGTTAAGGCGGTGGACGCCGAACTGCATGTATTCCCCTACGATGCGGTGGACGGGCCATTTTCTTAGTTCCTTGTCGTCAATCTGCCATTTATAGGCAGGAGAATTCTTGCTGAGCCAGATCCCCGCAAGAAAGTACAGGGCATCCCAGCCTTCATCAAAATTCCTGAATATCTCATCCGGAACGCGGTCTCCCCAGATTCTTCCATAAGTCATCTGGAGCAGCGCATCCCGGCAGAGAGTTCCGCCGCGGCAGTTTTCCCTGAAGGAGTGCTGAAGTTTTATTCCGAATTCGTCATCAAGCGGGACGCCTCTTTGACCGAGATACCGCGCGAGGCTGGTCGCGAGGGGGTAGTAGTATCCATTGGCAAAGAGGCCCTCTTCACGGAAGTACTCTGTTGGACGAACAAATGGATGTGCCAAGCCCCCAATAAGGCGCTCGCGGACATTAGTGCCGAGAAGGGAGAACCGCCTGTAGCAGTCTTCAGTTCTCCGCTCCAGTTCAGACTCCTCCACCCCATATCTCTTCATTGGATTTCCCCCTAGATGAACCTCAGTTGTGCTGGTGCTTGGTAAGGTCGTGCAGGCATTGGAGTTCTTGTTTGTCCAGGTGAAATAATTTCTCCCGGATAACGCGCCAATATCCTTCCGATTTCCGCTGCATATGCCGGGCCTATCTTTTCCGTTGCAGGGTAAAAGTTTTGGAATCCCATGACTTGGATGTTGTGATTGTCCCCTCCCTGCTTCTTTTTCGCGTCATGATAGTGGCATTCAAAAACCCAGTTCATCACCTGGCTTTGCAGATCATGCCTGAGGGAAGCTGATGCCTGCTCATCTATCATTTCCAGCCTGGCTGCCAAATCTTCCCCCTGGAACGGATTGAGCCGGTCGTAACGCGCTTTCATATCCCCAGAAATGCGCTTGTGCTTATTCAGCCAGGGCATCCCGATGGCATAGACATCACGAAATATGCCGTAAAGGTCTGCAGCCTGCACAAAAGGAGAAAATCTTCCGATATCCCTGTCGCGCGTTCTCCATGAGGAAGCGGCAAACGCGAGGGCTTCATCCAAATCCAGATGGGGATAGACCTGATTCAGGGGCACTTCCGCAAGGCCATGGTGCACGCATCCCAAGAGATCGTTGTTTGCGCCCGCAAGTTCCACTATCAGCTTCAGCGTCGGATTGGGCCTTGTTGCCTGGGTAGCCATCATGAAGAGGTTTTGTTTTTCTCTTTATAAAATTGTGTTGGATTTTAATTTATAAATCTTTCAAAATTTTACCACTTAAAAATGATTAAAATATTGGTATTGAGTAGATGAAGCACTAATCACTGCAAGAACCTAAAGAAGACCGCCCTGGAAGGAGATCCTCAGCACCATGTCGAGTTGCGGCGGAATGTCCTGCGTCCCGGAATCCCATGGCGTGGGGGTGAGATGCACCACTCTCTCCCCATCCGGTCTCGTGAAGACTGCATAGAGCGGGCCTATGGATGATGGCGCGCGCAAGGCATACTGTATGTTTCCCCCCAGCGCGCTTCGCTCAAGGCGGGAGAGGGGGACCTCGTAGCTGTCTGCGGTGAAGCGATCGACAGCGGCCCGTATCTTGGGATGATTCATTCCGCTGATGGCGATGTAGAAAGACGGCTGGGGATTCTGTAGCATAAGAACGGCTTAGACCAGCACCGCATTGACGACGCCGTCCTGCCCTGGCCTCGAGGTAATCCTTGCCTTTCCGGCATCGGTCTCCACGACCGCTCCCCTCGTGAGGATGTTTCTCCTGATGAAGTTGCGGTTGGCCGGATTCTCTATCTCGTTGATGATCTTGGCCTTTTTGTAGGTCTTACTCTTGGGATCGTACAGGTTGGCCATGTTGATGTTGAGCAGCCTCAGCTTGCGGTTGCCGCCGATGACCCTGATGGACTTGAGCTGCTTCTCGCCTATCTTCGTGTGGGAAGGGTCGCGGCCAAGCTCGTTCTGCCGCTTCTTGCGGAAATCCTTGAGGAACGCGCCGGTCTTCTTCCGTGCGGGCCTTCTCTGCGATCGTGCCATGCGTTTGGGGAGCGCATGTCCATTTAAATATGTTTCGAGAGAGCTGCTGCGGTACGGGCATTACCCTATCGATATGGCTAATCCTAGACGTCATGGAAATACTTAAATAGAATCCTGTTTGCCCCCATGGTCGAGAGCAGGGGGTGAGTTTTTCATGACAAAAGAACGGACGAACATTGTCGTATGGGGCGGCGCGGGCCAGGTTGGCCTCAACACTGCTGAGAAGATCGCTTATGTCGTAGGCAGCATGCCAGTGAGGATAACGCTGGTGGACATTCCCCAGGCGGCCCAAAGATTGGAAGGCCTGGACCAGAAAATCTGGGAATGCGCTGCGGCAGTAGGAACCAATCTTCAAGTCTCCCATACCACTACCGAGGACACCACTGGAATCCGGGCATCCCTTGAGGAAGCTGACATGGTCATCAATGCTGCCGGGTATCCGCGCGGGATAACATTGGATCTTAAAGACGGCAAGGGCCCGGTGGAAATCAAGACGAGAGAACAAATCAACCAGGCCAACGCATCGATAACCGGAGCGCTTGCCTCGCATATCCGGAGCTATGCCCACAATCAGCCCTTGGTGATCCAGGTCGCGAACCAGGCGGATACACAAGCGAGGCTGCTGTATGGAATACTTACCAAGTCCGGCTACGATGGGAAAAGAATCATGTCGATGAACTACCTTGACCAGGCGCGATTGCGGGTGGCGGTCGCCCACGAGCTCAATGCGTCTATCCCTTCCATGCATGCCCTGCTCGGCGGCACCCACGACGACTTCATGGTACCCCTACATTCTCAGCTCAGGGTGGATGGGAAGTATGTGGAGTTATCGGCAGAGCAGAAGGAAAGGATAACAAAAAAAACCATAGAAGGCGGCGCATGGATGCTCGACAAGATGGGGAAGACCTCGGAGGCGGAGCCCGGCGCGTGCGTGGCCGCGCTGGTGAGGGCGGTGCTGCATCCGAATAGGTACGCAGACCAGGTGTTCAGCCTTGGAGTGTATCTTCATGGGGAATGGGGCCCTGAGTTCAAGGATGGATTGATGGGGCTGCCATGCACCCTCTCCAGAGACGGCGCCGTGCCGATAGTCAGGCCGAAGAATCTCGACCAGAGAGAGGTTGATGCGCTGCTCAAGGCGATTGTGCATTCAAGGGAGATGTACGATGCGGTGCGGCCTTTGGCTGAGAAGTACGGGGTCCAGAAGAAGTAAGCATGCAGTTCTGAGTCCCAAGACAAACATTTAAAAATACACCATTTCTCCATCCGGCATTGGCTTTTTGCCAACGGAGGAAATCACATGATGGAGCAATCACGGCCATTGGACGCCTTGAACAAGGCAAGGAACAAGAGGGTCGTCGTCGACCTGAAGAACCAGAAGCAGGTCATCGGCACCCTGATATCGTTCGACATCCACATCAACACCGTCCTCGACAACGCCGAGGAGTACGAGGCCCGCACCACAAAAGTCGTGAAGCAGGTCGATGACAAGACGCGCGAGGAGACGACCCAGACGGAGCTGCACCTCAAGAAGAAGCTCGGCACGGTCTTTCTCCGCGGGGACACCATCATCAGCATCTCCCCCGAGAAGTAGGGGAGGGGAATTCTGAGGCAGGAACATGGGCAAGGGAACGCCAGCGATGGGCCGCAAGTCCGGCAAGAAGAACATGATCTTCTGCAGGCGCTGCGGGAAGCGGACATTCCACCTGCGCAAGAAGAAATGCTCGAGCTGCCGCTATGGGGCGGCGTCCAAGATGCGCAGATACAATTGGCGGAAAAGGAAGAATTTGTAGACTTCTTGCGAAAATAAGATGGCGTATTCTCTCGTATTGTTCCGTGTCGGGGTTTCTTGTCCGGTTTTGGGCAAATGTTATAACTCCTAAAAAGTAGTAAAATTTATAAAGAGCTGTTTATTCTTTTGGGCAATGGGGCACCATGGTGGAAAGTCGGATGCGGCGCATTACGGCGGCAGGGCGAGCGCCGGCGCGGCGAAGAGGGACAAAGAGACCCGTCGGGGAAGAGTTCCAGTCACCTCAAAAGGAGACCCGACCAGGAAATCATTTGCAGACGCCAAGAAGGAAAAAAGGAATAGGGAGCTGGATTCTTTGGAAGCCCGCATAAGAAGCACCACCGATGCCGGCCAATTGGAAGCCCTGTATGGGGAATATGCGGGCAAGGTCAATCCCCCCATGCTCAACAATGTCGCAAAGTACAGCGATTTGGAGAACAGAGAGGGAATACGGGGGATCCATAAAGGCGATAGCGGCTCCAAAAAGAATTTCTTGCCGCTGCGCCATCTCGCACGGGTGCTCTGCAGCGGACCCTATGACGGATCAGGGAACTCCTCCTATGCTTATGTCATGGGCACATCCACATATGATCCAGCAAACGATTTTGCAGCTGAAAAGAACCTGAGGATGCTTGAGCAGTTCCTGGGAACGTTTGCAGGCAGGCTGAGTCCCGGGAAATGCTTGAGCGCGACCATAAACGGAAGGAAAGTCAGCGTACCGTTCTATGACAAATGGAATGCTACATACGCCGAAGAACGCGAAGAATGCGTGCAGTCCATCCGGAAAATCCTACAGGGCGCGGAAATCAGCATGTCTAATGACTATGCATTGCGAAACGTTGTTGACGGGGATCATAAGCTTGCCAAAAAAGAGTTCCACATAGCGACCGCGGCAAAGGTTGTCTATGGGGAAAAGCCTTCTGACAAGGCCGTGCCCGTATTCATATCGTATGTGGCGGTCAAGCGCCTGTGATTGTTTGTTGTTCGCGTAAGAGGCTACGTGAACCTTTCTTTTGTTGCCCTGCTGAGCATCATCCTCTTTGCCGTCACATGCGGCATCGGCCACTCCCCAAAACATTATAAACACCGTTTGTGCCCTGAAAACCGATGGAAACCGTCGAGACATTGCAGTGGATGCGGGACGCGAATCTCTATCCGCTGGCGGAGCACTGCTCGCTCATCCTCAGGAAAGTCCTGCCCGCATGCCTGAACGTCCAGAACGAGAAAGTGCTGATTGTGGGGGACACCGGCGCTGAAGGCCGGCAACTCGCTCCAATCCTCGCAACCGGCTATTACCTCGCCGCCAAGGGCCTGAAGCTGGACGCGAAGCTCATCCTGCAGGGCGTGAAGGCGAAAGGGGACGAGGCCGAGGCGGATGTGCAGCAGCAGCTCGCGGAGCTGAGGCAGGGCGTGATCCTCCTGTCGATGTCCGACAAGCTGGGCAGCATCGGGGAATTGGGGAAGAGCTTCCGCAAGTTCATCAAGAAAAACAACCACCGCTTCGTTTCGGCGATGGGGCTCGGCGACCTGAGGACAGAGGACACCCAATACTTCCTTTCCGCGATTGACGTCTCCTACAAGCCGATGCAGGCGCAGCACGAATCCCTCCGGAAGATGTTCGACGAGTCGAAGGAGATCCACGTGACGACGCCTGCCGGGACGGACCTGCATTACAGCATCGAGGGCATCTCCGGCATCTCCGCGGACGGCAACTACACGCAGCCGGGGACGGGAGGAAACCTCCCCGCGGGCGAGGTCTATGCCTCTCCCAACGGCGCGAAAGTGGAGGGCACGGTCGTCATCGACGGCTCCGCGCGGACGCATGAGCGGACGATCCTCGTCAGGAAGCCCATCACCCTGAAGATAGAGAAAGGCAACATCACCGAGATCTCGGGAGGGAAGGAGTCCAAGGAGCTCGAGAAGGCGCTGGAATGGGCGGCCTCTCAGGCCAAGAACCCCGGATCCATACGCCGGGTATGCGAGTTCGGCATCGGCCTGAACCCGAAGGCGCAGATCATGGGGGCGATGATCATCGACGACAAGACGCTCGGGACGGCGCACATCGGCATCGGATCAAACTACTGGTTCGGCGGCAGCATTTATGCGCTCATCCATCTTGACCAGGTGTTCAGGAATCCCACCATATTCTTTGACGGGAAGAAGCTGGAGTTGTAAGGTGGAGTTTAGAGTCCGGCTGATGAAAAGAAGGGAATGAATCACTCCTGGTGTTCTGCTGCTTCAAGCTCGCGCATCCATTTCGGCAGCTCCACGGAGGGATATTTCTTGCCCGAGCCCTCGAAGAACGCCCCGCGCTCCTTCCTGAAGATTGCCATGCTCCCTGAGAAGGCGAGGATTTTATTTAAACATTGTTGAGTCAGTCCGAGTAGGAACATCCTTTTCACTTCTCGCGAGAAAAGACCGCCTGTCCCCATTCACTGCCGGCACCGAAAAAACAATAATCATTAAAAACAAGGGGTGGCCAGCAAAGGCATGGCGCTGAAGCAAGTCATCCTCGTGAGGAAGGACCTCAAGCTGCCCAAAGGCAAGATGGCGGCGCAGGCCGCGCACGCTGCGCTCCAGGCAGCGCTGAAGGCGGATAAGCGGGTGATGCAGGACTGGCTCTCCGAAGGGGGCAAGAAGGTGGTGCTTTCCGTTGGTGATGACAAGGAACTGCTGAAATATCTTGGCCTGGCGAAGGATGCCTCCCTGCCTGCCGCCCTGATCACCGATGCAGGGCATACGGTGGTGGCGCCCGGGACCAAGACCTGTGTGGGGATCGGCCCTGCGGAGGAGAGGAGGATTGATGCCATTACTGGGCGGCTGAAGATGATTTCGTGATGCATTCTTCGTCTGTGAATGAATGGGCAAACTATATAAATAATCAAGGGAAGGCAGGCCCATGTCCCTCGCCGTCTCCCTGCTCATCATTGTCGTATTCTCTGTCCTTGGCGGGGTGCTCGCCACCCGGCTGAAGCAGCCATCCGTGCTCGGCGTGCTGATCGCGGGGGCCCTTGCCGGGCCGAACGCGCTCGGGCTCCTCACGGACCAGGAGCTGATGAACGCCGCCATCGAGATAGGCGCCATCCTGCTGCTCTTCCTGGTCGGCATAGAGTTCTCCCTTGAGAAGCTGCTGGACATGGGGCTGCGCTCGGTCATCATCGCGGCCATCAAGATAGCGCTGCTGTTCCTGTTCGGCTACCACGTGTCCCTGCTCTTCGGGCTGCCCCATCTTGCCGCCATAGCGGTCGGCGTCATGCTCTCCATGACCTCGACGGTCATCTTCCTCAAGATCCTGGAGCAGAAAGGGCTGGGCAACCGCCCGGAAGTCCCCCTGCTCGTCGCGATCCTCATCATCGAGGACATCTTCGGCGTGTTCGCGCTGACGTTCTTCTCCGGGCTGGCGTCCCAGGCCACCATCACGCCGTTCATCATCATCCTCCGCCTGTTCATCGCGCTGGCCATCCTCGGCTCGGTGTACGTGCTGCTCAGGAGGTGGCTCAAGCCGGCGATAGACTGGCTCTCCACGTACAGCACCCAGGACACCACCACGTTCATGGCCATCGGCCTGTGCGCCATGATGAGCTACATCGCGTATCTGCTCGGACTGTCCGGCGCCGTCGGGGCGTTCCTCGCAGGGAACATCGTCGCCTCGCTGAGGAACGCGGAGGCATTTGAGCATGCCATGCACCCGTTCATCCTGACGTTCACCTCGCTGTTCTTCTTCTCCATCGGCACCGTGGTCGACTTCAGCGAGGTGGCGACGAACTTCTGGCTCATCATCGTGCTTTTCGCGGTGAGCGTGGCGCTCAAGTTCTTCTCCATCGGGGCAGGCACGTACCTGTTCTCCCTTCCCAGCGGCAGGAGCGCGGTGTTCTCCGGCCTTGCGATGCTCTCGCTGGGAGAGTTCTCGCTGCTGATATCCCGGGAGGCGAACAAGCTCGCGCCGAGCGTCGACCTGGTGAGCATCACCGCGATGATCATCTTCCTCTCTTCCCTGGCGATGTCCCTGTCCGTCTCCCACTCCCCGTCCTTCTACAAGGCATTGGCCTTCCTCCTTCCGCGGGGGATCAAGTTCGATTTCGCCGAGTCCTCGCGCTACTGCCGCACGCTCTCTTCCGAGACGCTGCTCAACAAGCTCAGCAACCGGCGCATCTCGGTGCAGTGGAAGAGCATCGCCAACAGCCTCCTGGGCATCGTGCTGGTGACGGCCGTCGTGCTGATCTGGTACAATGCGACCCACTTCAGGAACGTGGAGGACATCGTGAACAGGCAGGTCCCGGTGTGGCTGATCTTCGCCATCATCGGCATCATCCTGGTCTTCCCGACGTTCAGCATCATCCGCAACATGCGCAACATGCTCTGGGAGGTCGCCCGGTCCCTGCTGAAGCTCTATCCCCATCAGGTGGCCAATCCCGAGAAGATCATGCGGAACATCGTCTTCGTGGTGCTGCTGTTCCTGTTCTCGTTCCTCATCCCCCTCATCATCTCCTTATGGAACCTGCACCCGCTCTGGGCCATCCCCCTGGTGCCGATGGTCATGCTGCTCGTGATGATGATGATAAAGATAGGCGGCACCATCATGGAAATCGCGGGAGGAAACAAGCGCTTCATCCACTATTACCGGAATGCGGCTGATGTCATCCGGCAGAAGCGCACGATGGGAAGAATCAAGCTCAAGGCCATGCTGAGGCAGCGCCAGATGAGGAAGGTGCTGAAATAGATATGCATGGTCCTCCTTTCTTGTTTCTTGGGTGATCTTTAGTGATTCATTATTCTTATAAACACCGGCTCATTTTCTTGTTCCCATGCAACTCCTCAAAGGCATCCATGCGGTGGACTTGGCATTGCTGCTGGGCGACACCCTCATCATCTCCGACGTGCACATCGGCTTCGAGGAGGCGCTGAACAAGCAGGGCATGATGGTGCCGAGGGACCATTTCCCCCAATTGATCGCCCGGATGGAAGGCATCTTCGCCCGATTGCAGGGCAGGCCGACAAACAGAAAAAAGGCCAAAAAACTGAGACAGATAATCGTCAATGGGGACCTGAAGCACGAGTTCGGCACCATCTCGGAGCAGGAATGGCGCCATACGCTGAAGTTCCTGGATTTTCTCAAGGGCCACTGTGAAAAAATAATCCTCGTCAGGGGCAATCATGACACCATCCTCGGGCCCATCGCCAGGAAGAGGGGCATCGAGGTCCGCGACCATTTTTTTATTGAGGGGCATGGCGCATTGGTCTGTCATGGCGACAAATTGCCCTCCTCCGAACTCATACAGAAATCAAAGATAATCATCATCGGCCACGAGCATCCTTCCGTGGCGCTGCGCTCCGGCTCGCGGGTGGAGAAGTACAAGTGCTTCTACGTCGGCCAGTACCAGAGGAGGACACTCATCGTCCTGCCCTCCCTGAACCTGCTGACGGAAGGCAGCGCCCTGATGCACGACGACGTGCTGAGCCCGTTCCTGAAGCAGAGGCTGGACGATTTCGAGGTGTTCGCGGTCGAGGACAAGGTGTACCGGTTCGGGAAGCTGGGAAGATTGCGGAAAAAGGATTTCTCCTCATAACCTTTACAATCCCTGAAAAGGAAACACAAAATATATATAGTCCGGACGGCAACACCTGCCCATGCAGCAGAAATCCCTTTCCTATCTGAAGCTCTCCCCGCTTGAGGCCGAGGTCCTGCAGTGCCTGTGGGAGAAGGAGAAGATGTACGTCAGGGACATCTACAACTGCCTCAAAAAGGAGCGGAAAGTGGCGCTGACGTCCATCGCGGTCATCCTTGACCGGCTGCACAAGAAGGGCCTGGTGGGGCGCGAAGTCGAGACCAGCAGGGGCGGCTTCAGGTACCTGTACAGCGCGGCGAAGGACCAGAAGGAATTCGAGCGCACGCTGGTCGAGAACACCGTCAACACCCTCATCAGCAGGTTCGGCAAGACCGCACTGAGCTATTTCAACGAGAGGTTCTCCCGCTGATGGTGTGCCAGGAATGCGTGTTCGGATTCTTCTACGACCCCGTGAAGATGGGGATTTCCGTGGCTTCCCTTGCGCTGTCCGTGCTGTTCTTTGTGCTGATGCGCAGGCAGGCCGAGCCCAGGAGGAAGGCCCTGCTCATCTACGCCCACCTATTCACCCTGATTTTCCCGGTGGTGTTCTACATCTTCACGAACAGCTGCATACGGATATCGGGCGCGGGGTTCTGCAACAGCCTCAAGCCGGCGCTGACTATTTTCCTCGTGACGCTGCTCGCTTCCGTCATCATGGGATATCTCCTGACGCCGCTCATGCTCCGGATAAGCCCCCGGACGTCCCGGGTCACCAATCACCGCCTTGAGGGTTTTGTGGAGGCGGAATCCTCCAAACTTGGCATGAGGAAGCCGTCGCTGCACCTCATCGACACGGCCAAGCCCATCGCGTTCTGCGTCTCCATCTTCAGGCCGCGCATCTATGTCTCCATCGGCATGGCTGACCTGCTGTCGAAGAAGGAGCTGGAGGCCGTCTTATTGCACGAGGTCGGCCACCTCAAGCACCACAGCTCCTGGCTGAAATTCTCGACATACCTGCATCGCCTCGCATCGCCGTTCTCCGTCTTCACGGACTTCAACTCCGTGTTCAGGCAGGCTGAGCGGGAAGCCGATGCGTTCGCGGTTGCCGGGCAGGGGACTGCGAAGCATCTCCTCGGGGCAAAGAGGAAAGTGGAAGAGTTTGAGCGGTGTTGCTGAGTTTTCAAGAATTCAGGAGTTCCTGCGGATTGCGCTATTTCTGGGCATCCAACTGCCGCAGCAACTGTTCACTCACTATCGCAATGGTGGCAGGGGCAATCGCATATCCATTAGCCCCATAAAGGGCATGGGGAATAATCAGCACCTCCCTGCGGTCCATGCAGCCAAAATAATCTCCGATTGGGAGTATACCATGCTTACCGAGTATGCTGATAGGCGGAGGGTTGCACGTGTAATGACGGACGCTGCCGCTCAAAATGAGAGTGCCTTCCAGGCTATGCGGTTTCTGCGCCATGGGCAGTGTATAATCACCCTCTATTTAATGCTTTCTTTTGTTGTTATTATTAAGTGGTTACTATTTTAGAACGAGCCTTGCTCTTCGGAACCTGCGACCATGCATCTGTCCGCATGTGCATCACAATGACCTCGCCTTTATTCAAGGGAAGCAGATAGGTCATGCAGCCCTGAACAGCGGCACGACCTTCTCCCTGCCCAGCATGAGCAGGAACGGGGCGAGCTTCGGGCCGCGCTCCCTGTCGAGGAGCACCTGATATGCCGCCCGGAAGAATTCCGTGTTCTTGATGCCATTTCTTTCGCAGATGGCGTAGAACTCGTTGAAGAGGTCCTTCTCCTTCCAGTCCCTCTTCTCGAGCGCGTCCGCGACGTCATGCAGCGCCTTCCGCTGCTTCTCGCCCAGGCGGATGCCTTCCGGCACCGTGTCCTGCACCACATACCGCTGGTCAGGCGCGTACTTCTCCAGCCAGGTGCGGGCCTTGGACAGCACGCCGAAGATCTGGCTCCTGTGCCTCTCGTCCCAGTGGTCCGTCTTCTTCAGGAGGGAGATCGCGGTGTCCTCGTCGGGGGAGAGCTGCGCCACCAGGGCGGCATGGGAGAACGACAGGTCAAGAGGGGCATCCAGCCTGCCCATTTTGGACATTCCCAACAATCTTTCGCAGTGGCTTTTCTCCTTCTCATTCGTCAGGGCGACCATCCCCTTGTGTATCCTGATGAGCTGGTCATATTCGTGGTACAGCGCGGGCAGGTCCTTCCAGGAGAAGCTCCTCGTGGTCATGAGGCGCTTGTTGTAGAGGAGGCGGAGCAGTTCCGGGGAGGCCACCTCCAGCCAGTCCTTGGGATACACGACGTTGCCCAGGGAGGCGGACATCTTCACGCCGTCGATGAACAGGTGCTCGTAGAAGACCGGCACGGCCATGGGATACTCCAGGATTTTCTCGGCAATCTCCCCATTGATCCAGAAGGCGCTGTTGGGAACCTGGTATTCCTTGCCCGCGCCCTCGCAGCAGACATCCCAGCAGGCCCATTGGGCAGCCCATTCCGATTTCCAGGCAAGCTTGCCGTTCCCCTTCGAGGGGTCATCCTCCCCCTTGTGGCCGCAGCCCTTCGCCGTGGTGGTCTCGAACTCGTAGTCCTGGCACCTGTACGCCACTTTCCCGTCCACGACGTCGGTTACTTTCGTCGTCACGATTTTGCCACAGGCCTCGCACACCGGCGTCCAGGGAATCCATCCTTTCCTGAGCGGATGGGTGCGGTACTTGTTCTGTATCTCGCGCACCTCCTCTGCACGCCCGATGAGTTTCCTGATGTACGGGGTGAAGGTGCCTTTCCGGTATTCCCTGCGCATGGAGAGCTTCTCCATCCTGTTGACAACGAACTGGTCCACCACCTTGAAATACTCTTCCATGTGGCGCTCCGCATAGGACTCGTAGCTCCCCTCGGGATCGGGGATGTCGGTGACGGGCATGCCGATGTACTTCCCGAAATCATCCGGGACGCCCGCAGGAACCTTGCGCAGGGGGTCCATGTTCTCCGCCACCCAGATGAATTTCGTCTTTGCGCCGGCATCCTTCAGCGCGGTGACGGCGGAATCCCCCCTGATGGTGTCCGACAGCCTGCCGATGTGGAGGACCCCGGAGAGCGAAGCGGATGTCTTCACCACATACTCGTCCGGCTTTTTTATCCGGTCATCGGTGTAATGGAACTTTTCCCTGGTGAGAATCTGCCTGGCAATCTTGTCCGCCCAGAAAAGCTCATTGGCATGCTCATCGGCACCGTTCCTGCCGTTGTTCGGGTGAGCGTGAGCCTCCTTCTTCGCCATGCGCTGCCGTGGTTGAATTTGTTTTATAAAGATTGTGCAGTATTTCTGCCTGTCATTCGTGGGACGTGGTCAGGGATTCCATACAGGCCGAAGCCCGCCTGTTGCAATACTATGACGCTTGTTTCCTGTCCCCATGAAACGGTAAAAAACCTTCCAAAATGCGGACAGAAACATTTATATACACTCTTGGCGAGAATGATTCCAAAAAGAGGTTTGGCATAGATGGCTCTCTTCACCTTCAAGAAAAAATCCGCGGATGACGTGCCTCCGATGGAGTTCCAGCCCATGCCCGCTCCTTCTCCGGCTGATGAAGCAATCCAGATGCGGCAGCAGGGGATGTCCAACGGCCAGATCGCGCAGGCGCTGCAGTCAAAGGGATACCAACCCCAGCAGATTTCAGACGCCCTCTCGCAGGCGGCATTGCAGGGCATGCCGCAGCAGCAGTTTCCTCCCCAGCAGGGATTCATGCAGCAGCCGTATGCGGCTCCGCAGCAGTTCTCTCCGCCGCCGATGTTCCAGCAGCCCCCTCCCCAGGAAGGCTACTCGATCACCGACGAGCGCATCGAGGAGATTGCCGAGGCCATCATCGACGAGAAATGGCAGGAGCTGGTGAAGGATGTCAAGAAGGTCACCGAGTGGAAGGGCACCATGGAAGCGCGCCTCGACCAGATCGAGCAGCAGGTGAAGGACACCCGGGCCTCCATGGACAACATGCAGAAGGCCATCTTCGGCAAGATATCCGATTACGACAAGAGCATCACCAACGTCGGCACGGAGATCAAGGCCATGGAGAAGGTGTTCCAGCAGGTGCTGCCCAGCCTGACGGAGTCCGTGAGCAGGCTCGACCGGATGACGAAAGGGACCGCCAGGAAATAGCACATCACTGTTTCTTCAGTTGCCGGGCAAAAGACAGGATTTTGCGAAGAATCGGGATTCGGCTATAACTTGCTCGTCACCAGCATCGCGATGGTGAAGATGGCGATCGCGAAGATGAGCATCATGCCCATGAACTTGGGATGGAAGACGATGGTCGAGGTCTGGGAATAGTCGCGGGTGAAATCGGACGAGCTCTCGTTGTCGCCCGGCACGATGACGTTCGAGCGGATGGTGGTGCCTGCCCCCACAAACACGAGGACGATGACCAGCACGAGAAACAGGGGCTTCATGAAGCTGATCTCCGCATCCCCCACCATCTTCGCTGCCACCCCGATGAGGATGACAAAGACGAAGAGCACCGCGAACCACGGGGCGATGTTCTGCACCACCTTGGTGGCGAGCGGGGAGATGAGGATGAAGAACGCGATGAGCAGGGCGGCGAACCACGGCACCCACTTGTGCTCGTCAAAGATCTTCATGTAGGAGAACATCGCGAACGCGGCGATGAAGACGAAGATGAAGACGAAGACCGCGGAGAAGTGCTGCAATCCGCTCGCATCCAAGAAGGTTGCCATGATAGTCAGTGCTTGCCGCCGCCGAAGAGCTGGCTCACGTCGATGCCCACTTTCTTGAGGCCTTTCTCCTCGCTGGGCTCGCTCGTGATGAACATGAAGATGAGCCCGAATACCAGGATGATGACCACCCACGCTATCGCGTCCGGGCCGAAATAATAGATCATCCACTGCTCGAACTTGCCGTCCCACCAGCCGGCGGAGCCGCCGAAAATGGCGACGATGATGATGATCGAGATGAACATCACCCAGCCGGGGGCGGCCAGCCCGAGGAAGACCTTCTCCTGGCCGAAGACGCCGATCAGGATGAGCAGGAAAATCACCGCGACGATGATGAGGGAAACCTGGGGGATTGCGTTGTTGAGAATGGTGATGGGATCCGAGTCCGGAGGATAGCGGCGCGTGACGTGGGGAATGACGACGAGAAGCGCGATGATGAGGGAGACGACGGCATTGAAGTTCTTTTTCTTCTCCCCGAGAATGTGCGTCTTCTGGAAGACGGCGTACATGATGGTGAATATCAGGAGGAATGGCAGGACAACGTCCACGAAGCCCGCCCTCTCCAGGTTTTCCAGCAACCGCTCAATAGCCGATCCTGCCATGATGCCTCTTTTGTCCTAAGTATGCCTGTCTTCCTTCTTGGATGCCCGTTTATATAAATGTTATCGGGATTTGCTAATGCCCTGCCTTCTTCTCCCCGCCGCTGCCATCCTCCCTGAGGATGAACACCATGAACAGCACCACGAGGACCAGCATGATGGCCGAGCCCACTACCCTGTCGCTGCTCGTGCCGCCGAGGAACTCGCCGACTGCCTCGAGCCAGGTCCTGCCGTCATTGGTGTGGAGCGCATCGAGGAAGATGCCGCCGATGCCGAGGAACATGATGAGCATGAATATCCACTTGTAGCCGCCTTCCAGGAAGAAGGGGTCGCCTTCCTTGTGGAAGCTGCCCGCGAGCAGCAGGAAGAGCACGGAGAGGAAGAGCAGGACGACGGCATTCGCCGAGACGGTGGTGATGATCTCCACCAACCGCGAAGAGGCGACGACCAGGAACGCGATGACGAACGCGGCGATGGCGTTGAGGTTCTTCTTGGGCTTGCCGTCTTCGGTGCCGAGGACCTTGGTCTTCTCGAAGATGGCGAAGACGATGGTGAAGGCCAGCAGGAACGGCAGGACGACGTCGTAGAGCCCGATGGCGTCAAAGAACGTGATGATGTCGCGTAGCTGGGATGCCATGCTCTTCCTCTAGCAGAAACTTCCTATATAAACTTTTCTGTCCCATATACTAGTGTGGGGAAATGTGATACTGGAAAGCGGTGCACATGCCGGCAATGCAACAGGGACCCGATGAAACGGGGACGATGAAACGGGGAGAAATTGGGTTGACAGAACGTCTGCAAAGTATTACCTATCCCACTGGCCCTTGACCTTGTATTTCTCGTCATGCAGGATGGTGTCGTAGGGGTCGTGCTCCCTCTGCTGCATCCGCTGGGGCACGGCGAGCATGCGATAAACGGCATAGACGCCAACCAGTCCGACCAACCCGATGATAATCTGCTTTTCCATTGAGGTAGTGATACATTACTTCTATTTAATCATTGTGATTTTTATTTTCAGTAATTGCGCCCTTTTCTGCAAAAGCATTAAAAATCGCGCGAGGGTAGAGGCCGCATGGCGAAAAAGCCGGCACTACGCCTGACCAGGAACGCGCTGTCCATCCTGGAGAAGCGCTACCTGCGCAAGGATGGCAGGGGGAAGCCGGCCGAGCGCCCGGAAGGCCTGTTCAGGAGGGTGGCGGAGAACATCGCCCTCGCGGAAGCGAAATACCTGTTTCCCGGGGAGACAGGAAGGCTGCAGAAGAAGCACCGGAAGGAGCTCTGGGCCATCGGCCAGATGCAGGATTTCAAAACACTGGTGAAAAGCAGCAAAAAAGCCAGGCAAACGGCGGACGAGTTCTATGAACTGCTCACGTCACTGGATTTCCTGCCCAATAGCCCTACCCTCCTGAACGCCGGCGGCAAGCTGCAGCAGCTCAGCGCGTGCTTCGTGCTGCCCATCGGAGACACCATCGATTCCATCTTCAAGACCCTGTATCATGCGGCCCTTGTCCACAAGACCGGGGCAGGCACCGGCTTCAATTTCTCAAGGCTGAGGCCGAGGGGGGACGTCATCGAAAGCTCCGGCTTCACCACCGGGCCGGTGTCGTTCATGAAAGTGTATGATGCGGCCACCAACGAGATAAAGCTGGGAGGCGTCCTCAGGGGAGCAAACATGGGCATCCTCGAGGCATGGCATCCGGACATCCGGGAGTTCATCAGCGTCAAGGGGAAGGGAGACGCCCTGACGAACTTCAACATTTCCGTCGGCATCAGGAAAGCCTTCATTGACGCCTATACCCATGACAAATCATACCAGCTGGAGAACCCGAGGACAAAAAAGGCAGTTGGGAAAGAATCGGCACGGGGCGTTGTGCGGCTCATGGCAGAGGAGGCATGGGCGACCGGCGATCCGGGGGTGGTGTTCCTTGACCGGATGGAGCGGGACAACCCGACGCCCGCGCTCGGGAGACTGGAATCCACGGACAGCTGCGGGGAGCAGCCGCTGCTGCCGTATGAGTCGTGCATTCTGGGCAGCATCAATCTCAGCCACATGGTAAAGGGGAGAAAGGTCGATTACGCGAAGCTGAAAAAGAGGACACACCAGGCGGTGCATTTCCTGGACAATGCCATCGACATGTGCCGGTATCCGCTGCCGGAGAACAGGGAGATGGTGGAGCAGACGCGGAAGATCGGTGTCGGGGTGATGGGGCTCTCCGACATGCTGATCATGCTGAACATCCCCTATGACTCCGGCAAGGCGCTTGAAGTCGCCGGGAAGATGATGGCCTTCATCCAGCGGGAGGCGGATGCCGCCTCGGAGAATCTCGCCCGGGAGAGAGGAGCGTTCCCTGCCTGGGAGAAGAGCATCTACAACAGGAAAAGCCCGCATTTCAGGGGGAAGCACAAGCTGCTGCGAAACGCCACCAGGACGACCATCGCGCCTACCGGGACAATTAGCATCATCGCCGGCTGCTCAGGCGGGATAGAGCCATTGTTCGCACTCAGCTACGCACGGACGACGGCTGAAGGCGCCATCCTGTATTATTTCAATGAGCGGCTCAGCAAGGCGCTGGAAGCGAGGAAGCTGTTCACCGAAGAGATGAAGGAAAACATCGCTGAGGAGGGATCGGTGCAGAGGCTCCCCGGCATCCCGTCTTCCATCAAAAAGCTGTTCGTGACGGCGAATGACATCTCCCCTGAGTACCATGTCAGGATGCAGGCCGCCTTCCAGAAGCACGTCGACAATGGCATCTCCAAGACGGTCACGCTGCCCCGTTCGGCGACGCCGCAGGACATCGAGAAGGTGTATCTGCAGGCCTATGAGCTGGGCTGCAAGGGCATTTCCGTGTACAGAAGCGGCAGCAGGGAGGGGGAGGTCATCCACCTCAGCTCGAAGAGGGACGAGCAGATCAGCCTTGCCCATTGGGTATGATGATTGGCGGAAAACATGAAGGTACTGATCATCCACGGCGCCTATAGCCGCCCGCAGGGGAACTGGTTCCCGTGGCTCAAGGAAGAGCTGGAATCACGAGGCTTTGGGGTGTCCGTCCCAAAATTCCCCACCCCGGTGAACCAATCGCTGGAGCGGTGGAAGAAGATAGTGGACAAAGAGGACATCGGGGAAGATGCCGTGCTGGTCGGGCACAGCCTCGGCGCGGCGTTCATCCTCAACTGGCTTGAGGAACACCATGCGGTGGCCGCTTTTCTCGTCGCCGGCTTCCACAGGAGGCTCGGGATTTCATTGGACAAGCTGAATTCAAGCTTCATCGACAAGGAGTTTAGGTGGGATGCCATCAAGGGCCATTGCGGGAAGCGGTTCTGCATCTCCTCTGGCAACGATCCGTACATCCCTCTGGACGTGAGCAGGGAGCTCGCGGAGAAGATGGGCGCTGAGCTGGCCCTGGTCGGGAACGGCGGGCACCTCAACAAGGAGTCCGGCTACACAGGTTTCCCGTTGCTGAAGAGGATGATCCTGGAGAATGCGGGAGGGAGATAAAATGGACGTCCTCGCGCATTATCTCTGGGCATATGCGATTGCCGCCTTCGCGAAGATCAAGCAGCGCAAGACCATGGCGCTGTTCGGCGTGCTGCCGGACTTTTTCTCGTTCGGCATCCTAATGGTGGCTGCTGTGGCGACGGGCTCTTTTCATCCTGGAAAGCCGGAACTGTCGTCTATTCCGCCATATGTGTCCCATCTGTATGACTGGACCCACAGCCTGGCCGTTTTCTTTGCTGTGTTTGCCCTTGTTTTTTTGGCGACGAAGAGATGGTATCTGCCTTTGCTGGGCTGGGCAGTGCACGTCCTCATTGACATCCCCACGCACACCTCTGCGTTTTTCCCGACGCCGTTCCTGTGGCCGCTGTCCGACTACAGCTTCAGCGGCATCGCGTGGAGCGAGCCGTGGTTCATGCTGCTCAATTACCCCTCTCTTGCGTTCGTGTACTGGCACCTGGCGCGGGAGCATAAGAAAGAGAAGGCCAACGCCAATAAGCATAAAAAGTGACGGAAATCTTCCCCTGCCATGGGGGACCTCCGGGCTCTGCGGCAATCGTATCGGGAGAAACAGCGGCATATCCGCTCCCGCCTCCGGCAGTTCAGGCAATTCTACGGCGAGCCGGTGATGTGGACGTACGCCGGCAACGAGATGCGGCTCGTGCCTTCTCCGCTTTCAGACCATGAGCGGCTGTTCGAGGAGCTGGCGTTCTGCATCCTGGCGGCCAACACCAGCGCCGAGATGGGCATGAAGACCATCGACCACATACGGCATCTCCTGCACCATGCGGAGCCCGAGGAGATCACCGCGCGGCTGCGGGGAATCTACCGCTTCATCAACACCAGGCCGGAATACATCGCCCATTGCCGCCATTATTTCCGGAACATGGATGAAAGCCTGCATGATATCCTCCGTTCCCTTGGCGATCCGCACGGTCTCCGCGACTTTTTGGCGGACAACGCGGGCATCAAGGGCATCGGCTACAAGGAGGCGTCGCATTTCCTCAGGAATCTCGGCTTCAGGGGCTATGCCATTCTGGACAAGCACATCATCAACTCCCTGCACGATTTTGGAGTTATTCCGACAAACAAGGCGCCCTCATCAAAAAATCAGTATCTTGCGCTTGAGCAGAAATACCTTGACTTTGCCGGTGAAGCAGGCATCCCACCTGACGAGCTTGATTTGCTGCTGTGGAGCAACAAGACGGGAAAGATACTCAAATAAGGCCATAGAACGCGCTATTGCGAGCGCGCACCCTTTTGCCGAAGGCGCCATTATGCCCGCTAAGAACAAGCAAAAAACAATGAAAAAGGAAAATGCCCCCTCTCCCAAAGAGATTGGCATCGTCATCACAAAAATAAAAAAGGCCGTGCGGGGCTTCGGGACACCTGTGTCGACGGAGGTTTCCGAGAAGACGCACGATCCGTTCCGGGTGCTGGTGTCATGCCTGCTGAGCCTGCGCACGAAGGATACCATCACGGGGCCGGTCTCGCGGAAGCTGTTTGCGGTGGCGAAGACCCCCAAGGAGATTGCGGAGATGCCCCTCAGAAGATTGAGGTCCATCATCAGGCCGGTGAATTTCTACAAGACCAAGGCGCGGCGCATCAGGGACATCAGCAAAGAGCTTGCGGAGAAGCATGGCAGCGAAGTCCCTTCCGCGTTTGACGGGCTGATGGCGTTCAAGGGCGTCGGGAGGAAGACGGCCAACATCGTGATGGTGTACGGGCATTCCAGCAAGGGCCACATCCCCGTGGACATCCACGTCCATCGCATACCGAATAGGCTTGGCTGGATAAAGACAAAAACGCCGGAACAGACGGAAGAAGAACTGATGAGATTGGTCCCAAAAAGGCACTGGATGGACATCAACAATGTCTTCGTCACCTTCGGCCAGAACGTCTGCCTGCCCGTCTCCCCCAAGTGCAGCACCTGCCCGGTCAGGCAGCAGTGCAGGCGCGCCGGTGTCACGAGAAGCAGGTAAAAAAAGTTAATATACCATCTGCCTGCCGCATTCCCATGCCAAATCCTTGGTGTCATCATCGTGCCGCAGTCCTCGTTCTCGTCATGACGATGCTTCTCCTGCCCGCCGTTGCGGCGGAGCGCTACTACGTCCTTGGGCTGACGTCGAAGCAGGGCGCGTTCGCCGTGGATTCGCTGAATGTGGAGGATGTCCCGGGGGTGATCGAGCAGCCGACGGGGGAAGGATACACGGTTTCCGTGCTTTCCGCGGCCAGGCAGAGGCTCTCTTCCGCGTCCTATGACCTCACCCTGCCGGAGCTGCTGCTCCTCTACATCCCCTACGAGGAGTCCGGGGAGTACATCTCCGTCAGCAATGCGCAGCATGAGGTGCTGCTCGAGATCCCGCTGGACAGGTATGTGCAGCTTCCGCCGAAGGAGCAGAGTGCGGAGCAGCCACGGCAGCTGGCCAGCGTGAACGGGAGCCATGAAGAGCCGCAGGAGACCGTTGCCGCATCGGTCGCCGGCACGGGAAATTCCTCCCGGCAATCCTCCCGACAAGAAGCCCCTCAGGACAGCCCGGGCGTCTTCAAGCGCATGCTGGCCATCGCGTTCATCCTGTTCACCCTAATCGTGCTGTTCATCTCCCTGCGGCGGCGGAGGAAGGAGCGGCATGAGCGGCTGCACCGCATCAGGGCGTACGTGCACCACCACGCCAGGGGAGGCCACCCGTTCAGGAACATCCACTACACCCTGAAGCGCCACGGCGTCGAGGACCATGAGATACGCACGGCATTGCGGATGAAAGGCAAAAGATAGTGGTGCGTAAAGAACTCCGGCACGTTTTCTGCCTTATCTGGATAGTGGCAGCACATAGGAAAAATTATAAAGAACAATCGTGTGTGGCTCTCTTCCATGGGAAAGATAGTATTGGTCATGGATGGCGATAAGGACAGGCAAGGGAAGATACGCTCAGTTATAGAACAGCATAACGGATACCTCATGGCAGGAACCAGAAATTGCGCTGATGCAGTTAGGCGGTTAAGCAGTTTTCCTGTTGATCTGATGTTAATCGATGTGGATATGCGGAAATTGGAGGGCATGGTTCTCCTGAGCATTGTAAAAGGAAAAGATTTGCATGGACGTGCGTTAAGTGATGGCGTATATGAGAATGTTGCTGATAATTACTTTGATGGGGACAGGATGGCATATCAGGCATTTCTTGACAGATACCGGGATGCACCAGTCGTGATGATGGCAGAAAATCCGGGGAATGCAGGCCGTACTGCGGGAAAAATTGGCGCTGTTCAGTATTTGCAAAAACGTCCCAGGGGTTCTGCTTCATACCCTGTCTCCGAGCATAGGTTGTGGCAAACGTTGAATACGTACATTAAATGACAGCAATCCGCATATGCTTTGTCGAGGCGTCCCAAAGTAAGAAACTTAATAAACCACTCCCATCCCCGTTTTCTTGAGGTGTGATGATGCACAAGGATACGACAGTCGTTCTCAGCAAGACCATGATTTCAGCCGGCAGCTCCGTGCTCGCCGCCCTGTCCGAAGATGGCCTGAAGATAAGCGGCGCCCTCAAGGTTGTCGACGGGATGTCCGGCAATGCCGTGTCCCTCGCCGTGAAGAACGGCTTCAAGGCGGAGAAAGGGGAGCTGAAGATGCTCTATCCCGCGGGAAAGCTGCACGCGGTGCTGCTCCTCGGGCTCGGGAAGAGGGCGGAGCTCAAGCAGGACCAGTTCATCGACGGCGTCGCGGACGGGGCAAAGGCGGCGCGCAGCGCGGGCATCACAGAGCTACATGTCCTGGCGGATTCATTCGGCGTCAAGGACTCCATCAGGGGCATCACCCTTGGCTCCATGCTCGGCACGCACCGCTTCATGAAGTACAAGACAAAGGACCTTGCCAAGGTGAAGAACCTCGGGAAGATCACCATCATGGTCGAGGATCCGGCGAAGCAGCAGAAGGCATTCGACGAGGCGAAGATCGTCGCGGATGCCGTGAAGAAGACGCGGGACATGGTCAACACCCCGCCCAATGTCGCGGGCACGGAGGAAGTGGCGCAGTACGCAAAAAAGATTGCCGCGGAGAACAGGCTGAAATGCACTCTGCTCGAAGAGAAAGACATGGAGAAGCTCGGCATGGGCTGCATAACGGCCGTGGGCAAGGGCAGCGCGGCGAAGCCGAAGATCGCGATCCTCGAGTACAACGGCGGCGCGGGAAAGCCGGTCTTGCTGGTGGGCAAGGGGGTGACGTTCGACTCCGGCGGCTACAACCTGAAGCCGACGAACTACATCAACAACATGAAGGACGACAAGGCTGGCGCGATCACCATGCTGCACGTCATCGAGGCCGTTGCGCGGCTCGGGGTGAAGGCGAACGTCGTGGCTGCCGTCGCCCTTGCGGAGAACATGGTGTCCGGGATGGCCTACCGTCCGGATGACATCCTGAAGGCATACAACGGCATGACGGTCGAGGTCACCAACACCGATGCGGAAGGCAGGCTGGTGCTTGCCGACACGCTGGCATATTCCGTCGAGAAGCACAAGCCGCAGGCGGTGGTGGACATCGCGACGCTGACCGGGGCGACCATGATCGCGCTCGGCCATTTCACTACTCCGATCGTCGGCACCGACGAGAAGCTCATCGGGCAGCTGAAGGAGGCCGCGGACGCCACCGGCGAGAAGGTCTGGCAGCTCCCGTTGTGGGAGGAATACGGGGAAGCGATGAAGAGCGACGTCGCCGACCTCAAGAACTCGACGGACGGGCCGGATGCGGGCGTCATCACCGGCGCGATGTTCCTCAAGAACTTCGTCGGGGAGGCGCCGTGGGCGCATCTCGACATCGGGACCACGGTATGGAGCAAGGCGGACAAGGGCGCGAAGCAGAAAGGGGCCACCGGCGTCTGCGTGAGGACATTGATTGAGTTTGTGAAGAATTGGAAATAAGATGCGTTGGGGGCATTAGACGACAAAGAAAAATCAGGGAGTGTGCTATTTGAGCGCGCTTTCTGATTTGTCTATGCCATCCACGCACCCCAACCTTTTCTTCGCCTCCCCTGCGTGCACGGAGACCAAGTCTCCGGCATCCTGAAAACGCAAAGCGTTTTCATGAAGTCGGCCAAGAAAAGCTCGTGGAAACGAAGTTAGCATAGCTTGGTTCAGTGCACTTGATTATATTATGATATCCAACGCCTAACAAAGCAGCATGGCACCTTCAATCCAGGAGCACATTGTCGTAATAAAGGAAGTCGTGCAGGACACTCCTCAGGTGAGGCTGCTCCGCGTCTCGCGCCCTGCCGGCTGGGACTTCCTGTGCGGGCAGTTCTTCATGGTGTCGCTCGTCGATGACCCACACACCAGGGTAGCGCGGGCGTATTCCGCCGCCTCGTCCCCTCTTGAGGAAGGATATATCGAGATCGGCTTCGACAAGGTGGGCGTGCTGACGACCAGATTGTTCGGGCTGAAGGCAGGGGATGCGCTGAGATTCAAGGGGCCGTACGGCAAGTTCTTCTTCGACGATCCCTCCGAGGAGGACATCGTCCTCATCGGCGCCGGGACGGGCATCACTCCCCTGATGAGCATCGCCCGGTACTGCGCGGAGAAGCCCCTGCCGAACGCCGTGAGGCTGCTGTACAGCGTCCGCACGCCCGAGGCCATCGTGTACCGGAAGGAGCTTGAGGAGCGGAAACGGCAGAACCCCCATTTTGACTATTCCGTCACGGTCACGCGCCCCGAGGAATCTGCGGAGAGATGGCACGGGAAGACGGGCAGGGTGGATGAGAAGATGCTCGCGGAGCTTGTTGCGAATCCGGACAACAGCGTCGCGTTCATCTGCGGCCCGAAGGAGTTCGTGTTCTCGGTCATCGGGATGCTGGAGAGGATTGGCGTGGGAAAAGAGCGGATAAAGACGGACGTGTGGGGATAGGGATTTCTGCTTTGTCGATAATCAATATCACCATGAATGACCTCTCAAGAGAGGCATAATCGGGGAATAATCGGGGAGGGTATTTTTTGAGCGCGCCGTATGCTCTTCTGATGCCCTCCACCCACCCTTACTGTTTTCTTTAGGGCGCGGGAAAAGCGAAAGATTTATATATATGTTATACTACTAAATAGTAGTGATATTTATATGGCAGATGCACCAAAAGCAGGTGGATTGGAGAACATCGTCGGAGCAGCCACTGCCATAGGCGGCGGCGTTCTCGGAAACAGCCTGGCAAGTTATCTTGGCCTGGGCGCGCTGGGAAGCGCTGCGCTGACTGCAACCGGTCTTGCGGCCGGTGGCTTGCTTGCTGCCCCCCTGCTCTGCCCGGTTATTCCTGGAAAATCCATTCTCAATCAGCCTGTTGATCCCCTTTATGGATTCCTTGGCGGAAGCACAGCCGCGATAGTGACCGGGCTCGCCGCATATGCAGCGCTTGGTCCGCTGGGGCTGTTGTATGCCATTCCTGCTTATTTCCTGGGCAAAGGCGTCGTCGGAGGCTACGGCAAGGCTCTCGTCGACAACATTGCTTCCGGATTCAAGGGTATAGCCACCTACGGCGCTAAATTTGAGAAAGGCGTCAGGGACATCGGAAATGGCATCGCGGGATGGTACCAGAACTTCCCCAATGGGTTTCGGAACCTGGGAGAGAACCTGTACACCAGAGGCGCCAATGCCTGGAACTATATTCGTAACCTGGGCCGTCAGGCTCCCGTAGCTGCGCCAGCGCCCGCCGCCGGCCATTAGCTATCTCTTTCTTTTTATTGCTGCCCGGACAAGCGTTTTCCATCCTTATTCCTGATTTTTTGGCTTTCTTGTTCTGTGTTGATTATTATACCAATTAGAATATAATTTTTATATTAATATACCAAAAAGTATAAAAATGTAGGATTCTCTGATATTTGTTGGTTGAGTAAAAAGAAGAATAATACCAAAAAGAATATATACCAAATAGTATAATCATAAACAAACCGAAACATTTAAAAAAGAAAGTTATAATTTAGGTATATATACCGTTTGGAATAGAAAACACATGACGCCGAAAGAAACGGCAGCGCAGTCCGGAAGAATGACGTTTCTCCTTTCTGTAGAGCACGCTCTCCGGCAGGGCAAGAGCTGCACGCTGCTCGGCGGCAGGAAAGTGGGCAAGACGTTCCTCGCCCATCACATCGAGAGGCAGCTTGCAGGCGATTTCCTTGTCGTCTTCGCCGATTTGGAAAGGATGGCCCTGACGCCGGAGCATTTCTCGCTTGCGCTTATGGGTAAGGCCTTGTCTGCCGCCGTCCGGGCGCCGCGAGAGGGCTTGGCGCGCTTCGAGGAGATGCCTTTCCTGCTCTCTCTGGAAAAGGAGATGGGCAAGACCGCGTACGGCCTCCTGAAGGCCGCAGAGAACGAGCTGCAGAAAATAAAGCCGGACCAGCGCCTCCTGGTGCAGAATGCCTGGTGGTTCTGCCATGCCGTGGCCGCGCACTCCGGGAAGAAGACGCTCATCATTCTTGACAACGCAGAGTATCTCACTGAGCTCAACAATTTTTCCCAAGTCGGCGACGTGTTCTCCCTCCTACCGTTGAAGGAGAAGGAATTCGCGTTCCTGCTCACCAGCTCCGCGGTGAGCGAGATGAAGCAGCATTCTGCATTTGAGCATTTTGCGATCCCCCCATCGGATGGGCAGGAGATAAAGTCTATTGCACGACAGCATGCCCCAAAGGCGGACAGGAAAACAGTTGACGGCATTGGGCGGTTAAGTTCCGGGCATCCTTTTATCGCAGAGATTTTGGCGAAGCGCTCGGGAGAGTGGGGAACGCCGGAAAAAGCGTTCGCCGCAGAGCTTCTCGGCAAGGAGGGTGCGCTCTACCGCTATGGAGAGGATGCGTTCCGCTATTATTATTCCAGGACACGGGGACAGACGCTCATCAGGCTGATTCTGACCATCATCTCAAAAGAGGAGTTGCGCCTGAGCGAAATCGCGCGAAAGATCTACCGCAGCGCTCCGGTCACCAAGAGCCTGCTGGAGCGCCTTATGGCCGTTGATGCGGTGGAGAAGCGCGGCAAGGTGTTTGCGATTTCTGACCCGGTACTGGGGCTGTGGCTCCGGATGATTGCCGGGGGCAAGGATCTCGGCGGGATCGATGATCGGACACTCGAGGAATTTTCAAAGGAAGTGCTGAAGGACCTGCAATGGCAGAGGAAAGGATGAGGAAAGGATGAAGAAACGATGAAAACGGGCAAACTGATGTGGACGGTTGGAATCGCGGCGTTGCTGGTCCTTCCAATCGTCGCCGCCCAGTCCGTGCTCTCAAGCCCGTGGATATACTTCGGCATAAACACCGTGATATTGTGGGGAATCCTCTACCTCCTTGCCAAACTGCTTGCGAAGGACCTGACGAAGGCGGAGAACACCGGGGTTCATCTCGCGCTCTTCGGCATTGCAGTGGTGGTCTCCTGGAACCTGGTCGGCGGCGGCGGCTTCATCTGGAAGGTCGGCTTCTTCGCGCCGTTCTTCAACATGAAGTTCATCGTGAACACCGCATTCATGACGCTCATCCTGTACTACGGGCTGCGCATTTTCGGCCTGAGAATAGATTCTGTGGAGGGAACAGCCGGGATGTGGATCCTGTGCACGTTCGTCAGCGGTGTCATCGCCTCGAGCATGAACTATTACTTCTGGCAGGCAGGCACCTTCAACCAGATATTCACCCTGCTCTTCGGCCAGTATGGCATCCTGACGATGAGGGAAAGCAGGCTTATCATCTTCGTCTCGATGGCGGTGCTGTTGGCGTGGCTGTTCCACGACCTCAAGATAGGAGGGGATGCGCAGTACGGCTCCAAGCTCAACTGGGCGTTCTCGGTCATCTTTGCCGCGAATCTCGCCGCTGATCCCAATCCCCTGAGCGTCAACACGCTGATCTGGATCGCGTACATCATCATGATGTTCATCATCGCACGCGGAATGTGGAGGCAATCGGGAGTATGAGGGGAGAAATGGACTGGCCGCGGATCATGGGAACGGTGTTCGCCATTAGCCTCGTGCACCTGCTCTTCTCCTACGCCTTCAAAGAGAGGGCTCCGTTCGGCGGATGGCCGGTAGCGGGAGCGCAGGGCATTCAGGGAGCAATCAATGGCATCTGGGTGGTTGGCGGCATCGTGATGCTCATCGTGGTCAGCTGGGCGCTCATGAAGCGCGGGGAGGCAAGGGAAGGGGCAGAGAAAGCAAGGACGGGAAGCGGATGGCTCAGCAACCGGTGGAGGGACCTGCTCAGAAGGGCCGGGCTCGGAAGGCTGAGGGAAGAGTGGGGGAAACTCTACAACCGCCCGGGGATGGAGCCGGAAATCATGTACCGCAACAGGCTGCTGGTGATGAGGGTGTATGACCAGGCATTGAGGTATGATATCTATATCCAGAAGATGCGGGCGTTCAAGAAGACGGTCTTGGACATCAATACTGATCGTGCGCAGGCAGGGCAGAAGCCGTACAAGGCCATAGAGCAGGAATACGTCGACTACCGCTCCAAACAAGCCCAGGCGGATTGGGCCCGTATGGCGGACAAGGAGATGGTCGTGGGATGGTCATTCCTGACAAGGGAATCAGTGAACACGCTCAATGCCGTCTATGACGGCCTCGGCAGGAATCCGACGTCAAGCGATATCGAGGCATGGACGTCCGCCCTCGATGCGCTCAAGGCGCGGCTGGAAGCCAGCTTCAAGGAGCATGAGACCAAAAGGAGGTATCTCGAAAACTACCATCCGCTGCGCGCGGAGATCATGCGGCTGCCGCTGTTCCAGCTCTCTCCCCGGGACGAAATCAGGTTCGTCAGGACCTATGCGCTCGAAGGCAGCAGCAGGAATGTCGAGGCGGAGATGATGCAGGAATGGAGCCAGTTCATGAAAGACTACCAGTACGGGACCCAGCATCCCGCCTCAAGGACCGTTGGGGAGTACATCGATGCGTGGAAGAGGGGCATCTTCAATGACAACGCTCTCACCGGAGAGCCGAAGGGCGGCGGGGAAGGGGATCCTGCCTTCGATTGGAGGGCGCTCTCCACGGGAAAATACACCTGGGAAGGGGTGGCTGGCGCTCCAAAGGAGCCGCACATCTCCGTGTTCGGCCTGTGGCAGTTCTTCAACTCGCTTATCGACAGGATATCCGGACAGACTGAAGAGGACAAGCGCAAGCTGCGGGAGATCACCCCCTACTCATCGCTTGAGCATGGGAAGCCCGGACCGGGACAGGGGACAGTGGAAGGCAATGTCTCTCCACCTTCTTCACGGGGTGGAAATCCAGCAGAAGAGGGGCGTGGGGATGATGAAGCCGGAGAGAGGCATAAATGATAACTGCAAAATCATGCAAGGGTATGAAAAACAATGGCTGAGATGACCGCGCAATCGGACAGGGATGCTTTCGTGAGCCTCATGGAAAGCCTCGTCACCAGGTTCAAGAAACTCAACGACAGGCGAGTCGAATTCTCCCTCGCGACTAGAGATGACAGGCTGAAGAAAAAGTATTTGAGGGCATATGGCGATTGTGGAAGGCTGCGCACGCATGTAACAAATGCCATTGCCCTGCTTGCCTCCCCCCATGACGAGAAAACCCATGCGGAATTGGAGCGCATCCGCCATGAATTGGGAGGCCTGTTTTCAGATCCCCATGCCGACCCTTCGCTCTATGCACTTGCCAGGCAGGTCACTTCCGCGTTCGATGAATACGAAGCGTATCTCTTGGGGTTGGATGCATGCCTCAAGGACGTGCAGCGTTGGCCAACATACCGGCTCAGCAACGGGATGGAGTCCTTTGTCATGCGGCTGAGAACCTACATCGCAGGGGGGATGCTTGAAGGCATCGGGCAGCCCGGGCAGCCCGGCGGGAGATTCCAGCTCAAAGGGTTGCGCTCCTCGCGGTTCGGGCAGGAAATTGCCAAAGGGATGCAGGAGAGCATGCCCATAAGGAAGCTCAACAGCTACCCTGCGCTCCTTGCCTTCGTGAAAAAGATGGATGAGACCATCAAAGCTGCCATAAAAAACCCGGGATGGGAAGGGTTCTACGGCAAGGACGGGTTCTATGCCAACCTCGACAAAGGAAAGAACTACATCCGCATGATGGAGCAGCAGTTCGGAAACGAAGAAGTTGCCGCATTCCTGAAGAATCTCAAGGAGAGGTTCCATGAGAACCCGGAGGTATGGATAACGCAGTTGGACGGGCTGCAGAGAAGATTGGCAGACTATACCTACCAGAACCAGGCAGTCCTTTATCCTGCCATGCAGGCCATTGGGGAGCTGCTGCGCAGGGCAGAAGAGGGCACGCTCGTCAAAAGCGGGCTGAAGAAGCACCTCAGCACTGTGCTCGCGGGCATGGAGAAGGGCATCGGGGAAGCGGAGAGGGCCGCGGATGAGGACGCAAGGCGCATGCACAACGTGTTTGCGCGCCTTGATAATCGCATGGCAATGCTCATCGAAAAGAGAAGGAGGGAAATGGAAGGGCTTATCATTGAGGGAGGCGGGCTGGGCCGCGAGGAAATGCGATTGGTAGGTGATTCCATCGCCGGCCGCGAGAGGGCGCTTCCTGTGCTCAAGGCTGGCCTGAGGAGTTTCGGCAGGGGCAGGATAGGGGAGTTCCTCTTTGGCGCTGCGGCCGTGGACCGGGGCTTCGGAACGATGGTGGCAGTCGCGAGTGATAGCGCAGGGAAGAATCTCCTGGAGAGGGCGCGCACGCTTGCCGCGCTGATGGAGAGGGATGTATTCCCCCATCTGCGCCGGGTGGAACTGCTCATCAGGCATTACGACAAGAAGTTCACGGTTCCGCTCTCCGAGCGCACGGAGCTTCTGCCTGAGGTCGAAGCTCTTGTCAGGGAAGCGGCAGCTGAACGAAGAAAAAGAGCAGCATAGGTGAGACACGATGGCTGAAGCACAACAGGGAATTGGAAGCGTTCCAAGGAGATGGCTGTACAAAAGATTCGGCAAAATCCGCGTCGGCCAGGTCGGCAGCCAGGTCCATCAGGTGAAGAAGGAGCTGGAGCTGGAATTCAAGCGCAACAAGGAACTCCTGACCAAGCTTAGGGAGATTGAGGGCATCTGGATACGGCTGGAAGCAGAATTGAATTCCGCTGTCCAACTCAACAAGGATATTTCCCATCCTGATGCGGGGCTTGGCTTCTATGAGCTCACGTCAACCCTTTTCGGGCGGCAAGGCACCGGCTCCGGAGGGATATTCATCCCCGGAACGCCAAAAATCGACATGAAGAAGGGCGTGGTGCTGAGCCATGGCCGATTCAAGGAAGAGCTCTTCGCGCTTGGAAAGGACTGGACGGCATTGGAGCAGGCATGGGGAAACGCAAAAATAAGCCGCATCAGCGCGCTCAAAAAAGGGGATTTGGTAAACCCCCTCACCGGGCTGGAAAACGCCATCACCGGCCTCATCACCACGATAGGCGAGAAGGAGCAGGAATACCGTGAAAAAATGAAGGATGTGAAGAACAACTTCCCGCGGATCGCAAAACAGAGGCAGGAGCAAATCATCAAGCCTCTCTACATGAATTATTCCCCTTACATAAGGTTCAGGCACACCTACAAGGTCATCAAGCCGTTCGTGTATGACAACAGCGCCAAAAGCGTTGTCCTGCTTGAGAAGACGGGATTCCCGAAGCGCTCCTGGGAAAGGGGCCTTGGCCTGGATGAGAATGGCTATCCGCTGGAGATCGATGATGACGGCATCGTGCTCCTGGACAAGTGGATGAGGGAGATCGCGAGCAACTCCTGGCAGATGGGCGTCATCAGAAGCAAGGCCGGGGGGGATGTGTTCGCCGCGAAATGCGGAGATGTGGCGAGGGCCGGGGTGAGGCGCGTGGACAGGAGATTCGCCGGCGATGAGGCATACATCGACCTCATCGAGATGGTCAGCTACATCATCAACGAGATTGATGCGGTGCGCGACGACCTGCGGGACGGGAGATACCACCCCTACAGCAAGACGACGACGGATTACATCATCCATGCCGAGAGGAACATGGCAGGCCTTCTCAGGCAGGGGTCCGGAAATGTCCGCGGGGATCCGAGGGAATACACGTATGTAGACGCCATTCTCCGGGACAAGATACGGCTCGCGTACGACCAGTTTGATGCGGGAAACCAGCTCGGCTATGTGTCTGCGCAGCCCAGTGCCTTCATGACGGGATCAGAGGAGGACAATGTCAAAAGGGCATACATGATCCGGGATTTCCCGGGCGGCTCCTTCGTCACCGGAGAGAGGAATCCCACCGACATCAACTCCGCGTTCGACCGGCGGGCCATCCGTGCACGGCAGCCTTTCCTGCATTGGGGACGCATGTACTACTACGAGGACGTTTCAGGCATCAACCGCTTCTCAGAGAATCCCTATCCCCACATCTCGACGCGTGGCATGGCAAAATATCTCCTCTTTTGGATCGTAACCAAGACAATAAACATCAGCGAAGCCGCGTCCGCCGCCGAGAACGGCATCGGCTATGACATCGGGCCGCGGGACATGGGAGCCCCATTCCTGAGGAACCCCTACGCTTCCGCGACATCCATGAC
>Ga0209210_1000505_pt1 | contig 40809 bp, 39 predicted proteins | sample RifGroA1_FD_183991 | JGI IMG/M metagenome (GOLD analysis project Ga0209210, IMG submission 183991) | Contaminated groundwater microbial communities from Rifle, Colorado, USA - Rifle Groundwater A1 (SPAdes) (version 2) | ecosystem: Environmental > Aquatic > Deep subsurface > Groundwater >...
AAAACCTATAGAGTTAAATCCGATAATTCTATCAGCTTCCTGGAAAATCGGCCACATATTCTCAAAGTCTTTTTCCCAAAAACTTTGCATTTTTCCTTCGATCTCGACTAAATTATCATCAATCTTTCGCGAATAGACAGATACAATCGAAACGCCTAAATCTCCCGGATCAAATCCTTCAATGTCGCCGAACAATTTTTTAGTCTCAACGTCAAAAAATACTTCCGTGTACATATGGATATTATATCAACTATATTTTAGCGGACGAGGATTGAAGCCTTCATGACACGCTCGTGTGCCGAGCAATGATAAGGATATATTCCCGGCTTCTCGAAGGTATAGGAATAGGAATCTCCATAAGATAGAGCTTGGGAATTTTGCTTTGGTTCATAAGTATGCGCAGGGTGAGAGTCGGTATTTACAAAGTGTTCAACCGAATCATCATTTACCCATGTTACTTTTGTGCCTTTATTAATAATAATGTTCATAGGCTCGAATGTATTTCCTGACATACGGATGGTTACATTATTTTGATCGGTCATGTCGTTGAAATTTGCGGAAAATTTACTGTCAATTGCAAACTGAAAACTGCCATCATGGCAACTGCCATCCGGCCAACATGCGTTATAGGTAACTGTGTATAACCCGTCGGGTGCATTAGGATTCATATCGCGTCTCATAGCCAGTTTGTTTACGTCAATTTTCGTTTCTCCGACCCCGTACTCAGCTGTTTCTTTCATGATTGAAATCGAAGATGGTTTTGCCAAGTCGAAGTTAAAATCAATTACAACATTCACAGGGACTCCTACTAGAGTGGAACCATGCTTAGGAGTATTACTTTCGTAATGCGCGCTCTTTTTGGGATTAACGAAAGAAAAAGTGCTTTGATTTTCCGAGTCTTCTGAATTTGATTGGTTTAAAGGCAGAGGAATTCTGGTAGTGTCAGCTTTATTTCGGGTAAATAAAAATATTACACCTGCGATTATTACTAATATAACTATAACAATTAGAAGTATATTTCCTCTTTGTGACATTTAATACAGTATAAATAATATAATTCTTTAAGTCCATATTTTTATAGACAGGTGTTACTTTCTCACAAAATGAATTACATTAGGGCGCTTGTGGTTTGAGCTTTGTAGTGTGTTAACATATGGGAAGTATGCAAAGCGAACTTCAAAAAAACCCAAAATCAAAGATACTGAAAAGGGGTTATATCAATATTTATTCCAAATTAACCCTACAGGAGAAAAGGCAGATATATTACAAGACTCTATACAAAAAACAAAATCCTTCTTGGGATGAAAGTCTCGTCTATCTTTCAAAAAAATTCAAAAGTTTAATCAAAAAAGACATTAAGTTGGTCGATGTTGGGTGCGGAAACGGGAATTATCTTATTGACGAAAACAGAAAAAACATTAGTTGGGCGGCTGGAGTAGATATTGATAAACAAGCAGTTATGAAAAATCAATGTTTGGATGAAGTTGTCATTGGCGATATCAGTAATCTTCCATATGATGCCAATTACTTCGATGTTGCGACAAGCCTTTGGGTATTTGAGCATCTTGAGAATCCGGAAAAAGTCGTTGAAGAGGTTTACAGAGTTTTGAAACCAAAAGGAAAGTTTTTATTTGTTACCCCAAATTATAACTTTTTGCCTTTGAGGCTAATCAAATATATTGAATTTTTTAATATTAATTATTTAATAAATAGATGGCTTTTTGGAAGAAAAGAAGGTGATATTTTTAAAACTTTTTATAAGGCTAATTCGGTCAAATTACTTAAAAGATTATTGAAAAATAAATTCGATATTATTGAATTAAGAACAAATTATGACCCCAGCTATACTTCTTTTAATTTAATTACCTTCAAATTATCGAATACATTAAATAGTATTTGCTCTAAATTAGGATTAAATATTAGCCACCCGCATATAATTGGAATAACCCAGAAACGAAGCCCTACTTTTTAGTCAGAATTATTGCATTTGTTAAATTTCTCCCCGGCCCTGCTTTATATCCGCCATACCAAAGCGCAGTTGAACCACCTCCGTCAAGATTCATTGCATTTTCCATCCCCAGAGCTTTTAAAACTTTTGCTGATTCGGAAACTGTTGCATTAGAAACAACGCCAACATAGACAGTGTTACCTTTATTTGCAACAAAACCCCGCGAGCTTCTAATGCTCATTTTGCTGTCTCCCGGTTCCGAGTAAGTAATATTATTATTAAAAACTAAAAGCGGAAAGTTGGTAAGCACACCGTCCACACTCGTATCACGACCCCACTCCGATGCATGAGCAACAAACCTGATCCAACCATTGCCAAAAATGACGGCTGGATTGGTACTGTAAACGTTATTACCCGAATTAAAGTAGTATTTGTTTTTATTCATGATTAGTAGATCAAAAGAGTTTGTTTTTCCGGCGCACGACGGATACTCTGCCGGACAGGCGTATGCTCCGTGTATTCCCGCGAAACCTCCGCTCCTCGAAACATAAGTCGCAAGTGGCAGAGTAGGACAATTGTTAGAGCAGTCGCTATCTGAGGCGGTATCAACAATTACTCGGGTACTGGCTAAATCTGCAGCAATTATATTGACTAAAAAGGTAGCGGAATCTGCTTGAACTTGTTGTCTGGAGTATCCGCCGCCGGGCGCGGTATTGCTTTCGGGAACATTTGCAGGAATAGTGAATGAGGCAGCAATTTTCGTTTCTTCCTCCTTAATTTTATTCGCCAGATCATTCAAACCCGCATCGGCCGCCCCAAAATCTCTTTTGGATAAGTCTGCCAAGGCCTTTGCAAAAAGATTATCAAAAGTTTTTGAATCTTTAATCTTAGCTTTTAAATCCAAAAGATCTTCGTATATATCAACTGCTTTATCGTAAGTTTTTTCGATGTTCTGAATTTGTGTTTGTAATTCATTATTTTTCTTGACCTGATCCTGGTTTTTCATCTCATCCAATTCTTTGCCAATTTTTTCGAGTTCAGTTAGATTTTTATCTTTCTCCTGTGTTAAGCTTGTAACCTCATTTTTCAAGCTGGCAATAAGAGATTGAAGTCCAGAAATTTTACTAGCAGAAAAAAATGTACTTATAACAAGAAGTATTAAAATTATTGCAATAATGTAAATGTGCCTGTCTTTTACGGGTTTAGCTTTATTAAATTTGGGCAGTTGAACCTTCATAACTTAACTGTAGCATATGACGAAATACTAATCTATCTGCCTGCCGACAGGCAGGCGAATCCCTGTAAATGCTACGAATGGCTACGAATAATTGGTACACTTGAGTAAGAGTGCTATATTTAATTTTATTTTTTCTGGAGCTGATTTTACTTTATTTTCTGTCAAAAAGACTTACAAATAAAATATTCCAATTTTTATATCGAGTTATAAAAAATAGAAAATTTGCTTTTTATGTTTATTCAGTTTTATTTCTTCCAGGTACATTTGTACACGAAATATCGCATTTTTTAGCTGCTATCTTACTTCTTGTGCCCGTAGGAAAGCTTGAATTATTACCTGAAATTTATGAGAACGAAGATGGAGCGGCCTTGGGAAGTGTTGAGATTGCAAAAACAGATCCTTTGCGCCGGTTTTTGATTGGAATTGCGCCGTTTGTTCTTGGAACAACAATAATTATTGGAATAATATATTTTTTTACTAGTAATGGTTTGCTGACAAACTATTATTACTTATTATTAATTGCTTATATCTGTTTTCAGATCGGCAACAGTATGTTTGCCAGCAGGAAAGATTTGGAAGGAGCGCTAGAGTTATTTGTTTTTTTTATATTTTTATATATAGTAATTTTTGCCTTGGGAATAAGTTTCCCGGCGTTCAAAATCAACTTGAATATTTCGGGTGAATTTTTATATCTCTTTAAAATTGCAGATTTTTATTTGCTGGTTCCGGTTGCAATAGACTCATTGATATTATTTTTGTTGGGTGTAATTTAATTAGACGTTCTTTAAGATAATTAGGTACAGGAAGGAGGTGAATAATATGAAGGGTTTTGTTACAAATATAGAAAAAGCGACGGAAACTAACACAAACTTTAGGAAGGTTTTATTCACAGGAAAATTTTGTCAATTGGTCGTGATGAATTTAAAGCCGGGTGAAGAAATCGGTGTGGAGGTGCACGAAAAAGTAGACCAATTCTTTAGGGTCGAAAAAGGAAAAGCTAAATTTATTATCGACGCAGATGTTGTAGATGTTGAGGAAAATTTTGCGGTAATAGTCCCGGCAGGAAGTCGGCACAATGTCATTAATACATCTCAAACCAAAGAATTGAAACTTTATACAATTTACTCGCCACCAAACCATCCCGATGGAACGATACATAAAACTAAAGAAGAAGCTGAAGCTGCGGAGCATTCTTAAAAGATGCGTGAGAATATTTTCTGAGTTATAATTCAAAAAATAATGCTTAACTGGAAACCCACAAAGCCACCTTTTGTTAAACATAAAAGAGCTGTTTTTGCAAAAGCTGCGAAGGTGAGTGATTTTATCTATCAGATCGGTGAGAGCGATAGATTAAGAATGATTTCAAAGGAAATTCCTCTTAAAAAGTTAGAGTCTAAAGAATATCAGGCTAAAATTAAATATCTCAAAGATTGTCTCATAAAATTCAGAAAATTAACAGGGTATGGACGGGGTATAACTGCTGTCCAAGTTGGAATCCCTGAAAGATTTTCGGTTATTTACAAAGGTCAGACAATTAAAAACATTAAAAATAGAAAAGATGTTAGTTATAAGGATTTGATGGTAATAATAAATCCAAAAATAACAAAAAAATCCCAGAAATTACTAAAGTATCCTGAAAGCTGCATGAGTGCAAGTCCTGTTGTGGTCCCCACGATACACCCTTCTTGGATAGAGTTTGAATATTACGATGAGAAGGCAAATCTACGGCATTGGGACACAAAAGACGATACGGATGTTGGCAGAATGATGAACAGGGTTTTTCAGCATGAGATTGATCATATGGAAGGAATTATTAATATAGATATAATTAAAAATCCCAAAGAAATCATCTTGGAATCCGATCCGGACTTTTACAAAAATGCAAAATTTGAGAAAATTTGAAATGGAAAATATGAAACGTAAATCTGATGAGTATTGGAAAAAAAAGCTAACTCCGGAACAATATAAAGTTTTGCGTGAAAAAGGAACAGAACCGCCTTTTACGGGATTACTTTTGGATAATAAACAAAAGGGTATGTATGTTTGTGGAGCATGTGGTTTACCTTTATTTTCCTCGGATACAAAATACGAGTCCGGAACAGGATGGCCGAGTTTTTGGAATGCTGTAGATAAGGAAGCAATCGAGCTTGAAGATGACAAGTCTTTGGGGGTGAATAGAATTGAGGTCAAATGTGCCAACTGCGACAGCCACTTGGGGCATTTATTCGGAGATGGGCCGAAAAAAATGCCAGACGGCAGAAAAGCGACAGGAAAGAGGTATTGCATAAATTCCTGTGCTCTGGATTTTAAAGCGAAAAAATGAACATTGTCTGGGCTACAGTACTGGGTCTTATTCAAGGTTTAACGGAGTTTTTGCCGGTGTCTTCTTCGGGGCACCTGGTAATTGCCCAACATTTTATTCCGGGTTTCACCCAACCGGGAATCCTTTTTGATGTTGTCCTTCATCTGGCTACTCTCTTGGCTGTTTTGTTTTTTTACAGAAATAGAATTTTTACTCTAGGGAGAAAGTATTACCAACTTTTATTAATAGGTACTATACCGGCCGCAACCATTGGGTTTTTATTTCAAAGCCAATTGGAAAATACTTTTGGCGATTTTAAAATGGTCGGAGTCGAACTGATAATTACCGGAATTTTAAATTTTCTTATAGATAGAACAAAAACGGTTCATAAAAACATAAATTATTCTAATTCATTTCTTATAGGAATATCACAAGCTATAGCCATAATACCCGGGATATCCAGGTCCGGCGCCACAATATTTTCGGGAGTCAAATTAGGTATCGACAGGCAAAAAGCTGCAGAATTTTCTTTTCTTCTATCAATTCCGGCAATATTAGGGGCTAACGTTTTACAAGTGATTTCGCACGGAAATAATATTATTGGCAACCCAATTTATTATTTTGCCGGATTTGTCGCAGCGTTTATCGGTGGATTTTTTTCAATAAATTTAGTTCTTACGTCTCTCGCCAAGAGAAGATTTTCCTTGTTTGGTTATTACTGTATTGCAATCGGATTGATCGTGTTATTAATTTAAGAGATTTGCAACAGAATTTTAGGAATGAGGAGTACTAAGCCAACAATCACAGACAAAAAGGCAGCGACGAGTACTGCAGCAGCTGAAACATCCTTCGCAGTTTTAGCATAAGGTTGAATCTCCGGGCTTACCAAATTCACTATAGCCTCCAAAACGGTGTTCAAAAGTTCAAGTGAAATAACCCAAAATATTGTAAAGATCAGGATTAACCACTCAAGAGTTGATAAACGAACTATGATGCCAATAATTGATGCTGCTATTGCCATGAAAGTATGAATTCTTAAGTTTGGTTCGTTACGAAATGCGGTTTTAATCCCCTGTAAGGCGTAAAAGAAGCTTTTAGTAGTTGTATGCCGCAATCCCATAGCAGTTTCAGTATACAACCTTGAAACTTGTAAACAAACCGTAAAATCTATATTCTTAAATTAATGAAAAAAGAACCTTTAATATTTCTTGCCTCTTCTGTGATTATTATTACTTTAGTCTTCATATTTTCATTGAGATCAACTCCTAAAGAAAAAGAACCTCCGGAGCTATTATCGTGCGCAACTAACGATTTTAGCGGAAATTTATTACCGGATGAAAGACAAGCTTATTTTGAAGGAAGAGAAATTGAAGTACCGTATTTGGCATACAAGCCGGAAGTAAAAAATGTGTTGGGTGTTTCCAATGAAAATAGATGGATTGAGGTCGACCTATCCGAGCAAAAATTGAAGGCTTGGGAAGGGAGTACCCTTTTTTTGGAAACCCCTGTTTCAACAGGACTTAAGTGGACTCCAACCCCCGTAGGCGAGTATCGAATTTGGATTAAACTCAGAGCAACGAAGATGTCCGGAGGAACCGGTCGCAATTATTATTATCTGCCTAACGTACCCTATGTGATGTATTTCTATAAAGGGTATGGACTTCATGGAACATATTGGCACAACGACTTCGGCACGCCAAGAAGTCACGGGTGTGTTAACCTGCCTACCCCGATTGCCGAAAAACTTTTCTATTGGATAAGCCCAGTACTAACGGAGGGAAAATCTTCCGTTCGTTCAACCACAGAAAATGGAGGAACCAGAATAGTTATACACGAGTGATATGAATCCTGCAGTTTTGTCCAGCGAAACTTCGATAATGGTTACTTTTTTAGCTAGTTTTTTAATTTGGATAATGTTTGCGGGCTTAATCTTCATGTGGGTAATTGATGGACGGATAAAAAGGGAGCAGGCGCTTCACGCTCTTTTAGCAACTTTATTATCATGGGTTATTACAATGATGATTAAAAGCTTACTGCCATCCGCACGGCCATATATTGATAACGGCACGATACCTCTTACCTTGACTACTCCAAATGCATATTCATCGTTTCCTTCTGCACACGCGACTATTGCTTTTGCAATGGCGACAAGTTTGTGGGTACACAACAAGAAATTAGGATCAAAATTTATTATTCTTGCGATACTTGTGAGCTTTGGACGGATATTAAGTAATGTTCACTATCTTAGTGATGTTTTTGCCGGTATAGTCATTGGCATTGCGTCAGCATTTGTAACTAAAAGATTGCATACCTTCAAGGCGGTGGGTTAGGGGGCTTGAGACCCCGTATAGTCTTACTTCTCGGCTTCGGTACTATTCGTACACGGCTTGAAGAGCGACTTGACGGGGTCTGCCCGTTTAGTTTACATGAACGGGGCTTGACATTTAGCAGATTAGTGGGTAGACTGCTAAATAATTGTAAAAAATATGAATTTACCTACGAACAAAACTATGAGGCAAATCCCGGTTGTAGCAATTCGCGGAACAGTGATATTTCCTCATACCGATGCGGTACTTTCGTTTGGCAGGAAAAAAAGCGTATCAGCAGTAAATACTGCATTCGCTGAAGACAGGGTTGTGGGAATTTTTACACAAAAAGATGCCAAAATAACTGATCCCGGAATGGAAGATCTTAATAAAATTGGAACCATTGTAACAATCACCCAAATGATGTCTACCGAAGGCGAGATACACGCAGTGGTCAGGGGACAAGCGAGAATAAAACTTCTGGATATTACTTCACTCGAACCTCATTTGATTGCTAATGTCGAGGAGTTGCATACACAGGCCGGAGGTGCCCCTGAGGAAATACAAGCATTGGCGAATAAGACTTCAGAATTATTCAAAAAGGCAATAAATTTGGGTAAGCAAGCGGAGATAATGGCGGTAATGAGATTGGTATCCGGAAAAGTTGAGAGTGAGGAATTGGTAGACCAGGTTGCCGCGCTTTTGGAAATCAAAACGAAACTGAAACAAGAATTACTGGAAACTATATCCTTGAAAGTCCGTCTTGAAAGGGTCTTTGAGTATTTATCCCATGAAGTAAATGTACTGGAATTGGAAAGGAACATTTCTTCAAAAACTCAGAAAAGATTTGAAGATCAGATGCGCAAAGCAATGCTTCGGGAAAAGAAAAAGACTATCGAGGAGGAGTTGGGGGAGATGGATGAAGGCGAATTGTCCGGAGATGAACTTAATGAATACAAGAAAAAGATAAAAGATGCCGGAATGCCTTATGATGTGCGCGAAAAGGCCGATAAAGAACTCAAAAGGCTTGTGCAGCTTTCACCGCATAATCCGGAAGGGGGTTATATTAGGAATTATCTTGATTGGCTAACCGATATGCCATGGAGCAAACTATCTCCTAATAATATTTCTATTAGTAAAGCAGCGAAAATTCTGGAAAATGATCATTATGGGCTGAAAAAAGCAAAAGAAAGAATACTTGAATATCTTGCAGTCATGCAGGTCAAAAAAAATCATGCTGCTAAAGTTAAAGACGACAAAAAGGAATCGTTGGATTCGCAACCTACCATACTATGCTTTATCGGACCGCCCGGAGTTGGCAAAACGTCGATCGGAAAATCGATAGCACGTTCTTTGGGACGGGAATTTGTAAGAATGTCTTTAGGAGGTATTCGTGACGAGGCTGAAATAAGAGGTCACAGGAGAACTTATGTTGGAGCTCTTCCCGGTCGAATTATTCAGGGTATTAAAACTGCAGGGACAAGAAATCCGGTATTCATGCTCGACGAAATAGACAAGCTTGGGATCGATTTCAGGGGAGATCCCAGTTCGGCTTTGCTGGAAGCGCTTGATCCGGAGCAGAACAGAGAATTTTCAGACCATTATTTAGAGGTACAATTTGATCTTTCGCAGGTAATGTTTATCTGTACAGGTAACGTTCTTGAAAAAATTCCCCATGCCCTCAGAGACAGAATGGAAGTAATCAGATTTCCCGGATATACTCAGGACGAAAAATATCAAATTTCCGAAAGTTTTCTATGGCCAAAACAAATAAGATTACATGGACTGGAAGATGAGAAAATAAATATCGGTAAAAGTGCACTCAATGAAGTCATAAACCGCTATACCCGAGAAGCCGGTGTCAGAGATCTGGAAAGAAACCTGGCTACTATTTGCAGGAAAGTTGCACGGCAGGTAGCAGAAAAGAAAAAATACCCGACGGTGGTTAAATTAGCTGATGTCAGGAAATTTTTGGGGCCTCAAAAATTTTCTTCCCAGATAGCAGAAAAAGTAGACGAGATTGGCATGTCAACAGGTCTTGCAGTAACCGCTGCAGGAGGAGAAATATTATTTATCGAGGTTGCCTTAATGCCGGGAAAAGGAAAATTAACGTTAACCGGACAACTTGGGGATGTAATGAAAGAAAGTGCAAAAGCAGCCCTAACATGGGCGAAGGCACACTGGGGCGACCTGGGTTTGAAGGAAGAGTTTGGGGAAAATATCGATGTTCATATCCACGTCCCGGAAGGAGCTGTGCCCAAAGACGGACCTTCTGCCGGAATTGCCATGGCTACAGCACTAGTATCAGCCCTTACCGGAATTCCGGTACACAGAAATGTCGGTATGACCGGAGAAGTTACTTTGAGAGGTAGAGTTTTGGAAATCGGTGGAGTAAAAGAGAAAGTGATTGCCGGTCACAGGGCCGGATTAAAGACGATTATTATACCAAAGGATAATAAAAAAGACATGGAAGATATTCCGGAGAAAGTAATGAAAGATATTAGATTCGTCTTTGCCTCAAGTCTGGATGAGGTTTTGAAGATAGCCATCAAAAAATGGCCGATCGTAGAACCGAAAGACGATAGACCTCGCTTTATTCCCCGGCCAACAATCCTCGCAGCAAGCTAGAATATTTATAATCCTTTCTTGCAACTTACCCGATGTATCAATAGAGTTCCATACCCGATGTGGTATTACAAAGTAGTAACCGATAAGTACAATCCTTTTTATAAATTTTATAGGCTTACATTGAAAAAGAGAAAAAATTTATGGATCGACAGCTAGTTTTATAGAATTTTTTTCAAGTATTCATCAATCCTAAATAGATTGTACATTTGTAATAAAAAATTTGTGTCGCAGTTAAAGCTCGTGTTCTTTAAACTCTTTCACCCGTTCTTCCAAGAAATATTTTATTTTATCCGGAGAGATTCCTTCATTCAGAAATTGAATTTTATAATCTGTTATGTCTTCCCAATACACTAGCTGTTGTAAAAAAAGTCGTTCTGAAAAATCTGATTTGAACTTTTTTAGAGACAGATCTATCGTTTTTTCAAGAGTTATATGCTTTTCCTTCAGAAGAAAGTATAAATCAACGTAATCTCTCCATTTGGGTCTTCTGCCGATAATGTAGGCTTTATTACATGCAATATCATGGATATTCATTAGGTCAATATGCTTGGTTTTTACTGGTTTGAAAAGGAGCTTATAGTTGTCGTAAAAGAAAGTTACTCGTATACCATTAGGAGTTTTTAAGTTGAGTTGATCTTCAAAGTCAAGTAATTTTTCACATTCTTTTCCAAAGACATTTTTTATATCTTTCCATAAATTTCTTGGCAGCCTACTATAAGAGAAAATATCAAAATCATATGAAACTCTTTGACCGATTTGTAAAGACAAAGCAGTGCCACCCCCCAGAACTCCGATATTATTAAAAGCTTTAAGTTTTTCAAATACTTTAAGCCTATTTTTATCCAATGATGCGAGGATAAGTTGTGACATAATATCTTTCATCCGGTAGTTGTTTCAAGCCAAATAAGATTTTAGTAACGAAATTGAAAACAGCAGGTCTATAATCTTTAGAAGGATATTTTAGAAAAGCTATTTTTATTTGAGATTCTGAATAAGTTTTAAAAAGCCACTTGAGGTTTTTCCAGGTTCCATATGCCAGAATTTGATGAATTATATAATTTTTATCAGACTCGATATCTAAGTTTTTGACATCAACTGACCACAAAACACCCTGAAGGTTTCTCGGGATTTGACCCATGCTTGAATTATACCCGAAGTGACGATCAAGTTAAACCTACGAAATCTTACACGAATGATGTGACCCAAGGTTATTTCATTTCGAACAAACGGGCATATAATTTTCTGTACAATTTAAAGGAAATAATAACTTTTAATAACAATTACGCTCTCTTATAAAAGTTACATAAGTGAAATAAATAATAAACATTTAATATATTTTATATTTATCGTCGGTGATAAAAAGTGATAACATTTATTAATGAGGAAGATAATTATTCCTTCAATTGTAGTTATTGCATTTGTAGCATTTGCGGCAATCCCGATTTATTTTTTTATAAATAGTTCCTTTCTTCTAAAAAACATTTTTGTGTCAGCGGAAGATTCTTTTGGATTTATCATACCAGCGAATCATGAAGTACAAGGACCGATGAGGAGAAATTATGATTGTAAAAAACCCGAGTTAGGTCAAGACTGTAAATTATTCCATGAATATGATATTCGGAATCCCAATGATGAACATCATGATTATATTATTTTTGAAGTATATTCTGATGTTCCAGATAACAATAAGAAACCAACTATAACTATTGGCACCAAAACAATTGCTTTCCTTATTGGAGACGGGTTTAGGTCTTTCGATAATTTAAAATCAAGCATTTCACAAATAAAGGATGTTAATACGGGGAATTGTAGCTGTAATTTATGTTCGGGAAGTTGCACTAAACCAAGTAGTGAACGAATTTTATGTGGTATACCTTCTGAAGAAAATTATATATTTTGTGCTGAAAACTACTGTATTGATAATGGAAGTACTTGCACAAGCGTTTCTTATAATGTATTGAAAAGAAACTATTTAAAAAGCAATTTGTTTAAAGTACTTAAAAGTATATTTTAAGTATTACTTTTAATCACCCTCTTCGGACTCGAACCATTTTAGCCTCAGTATTTGAAGAACATAGATGAAATTTAAAAAATTAGCCTCGGATGACCCAACTCGGACGGATTCGACAAGTTTAAAGATGTTTATAGGTAAGCTGCTTTAACCTATTTTGAAGCGCTTTTTTCAATTGCGATCTTCCAAAAACACTTTTCAGAAATTTTTCTCTTGCTTTGGCATCCTGTTTATCTGTAAATGCTTCGTAATGAATAAGAATTAATGGAAGTCTTGATTTTGTTGCTCTAACTTTTCCTTTGAAATGTTCTTCAGTCCTTGCTGTCAAATCTTCAGAATACCCTATGTATAATTTTCTACCCTTAAAACTGAAGAGTACATATACGAAGAAGAATTTATTATTCATACATAATTGCGAAGTCAGACTTCGCAAAACTCTTCAAATAACGCGGACACGTCTAACGTGTCTGTCGTCTTCCTAGGATAAACCGAGTCAGACTCGGTGACCCTGCCGGGATTTGAACCCGGGTTTTTGGGATGAGAACCCAATATCCTAAACCGCTAGATGACAGGGCCTGAGCTCCTATTTTATCTCACTGGGGTTTCAAATACAATTTGTTGATAAGTTCAAAAAAAAAACAATTCGAATACTTGGATTATTGATTTGTTACAAATTTCATTCTATAAATAGATTAGTGAGAAGAGATTACTTTTTCTTTATACTTTTATCTTCTTTAGTGATTTTTATATCCAGCTTTATTGTGATTTCAGTAAAATATGTAAGTCAGATTAGCAATCCAAGTACCAGAATATTAGGATCAGAAAACTATATAGCTCAAACTACGTGTACAGAACCCGGAGGGGGTTGCGGCACGAACCATTACTGGGATCAAAGCACGTGCAGTTGTATATATTCACCGCCCGCATCTTGCACGACGCCTTCGGTTGGTTGTGGAACGAACTACTATTGGGACTCGACCGCATGTATGTGTAAGCCATCTACTACGACTTGCACAGAGCCTTCAGGGGGCTGCGGAACAAATTGGTATTGGGATTCAACAAGCTGTATGTGTAAACAAATTACTGTTACCACGGGTGCTTGTAGTCCACCGACAAATGGTTGTGGAACGAACTATTATTGGGATTCAGCTGCGTGTATGTGCAAATCATCTACATCAACATGCATTGCACCCTCGAGCGGTTGCCCTGTAAATTATTATTGGGATTATTCAAGCTGTGTATGTATGAGTAGTGGTGGGGGAACAACATGTACGGCTCCGTCTTCGGGTTGCGGATATAATTATTATTGGGATCAATATTCCTGTTCTTGTAAATATTACACATCTTCCTGTGTTCCTCCGGCAAGTGGTTGTGGGACGAATAGATATTTTGATTATGCAGACTGTAACTGTAAAGATTATGTTTCAGGTTCTACAGCTTGTACCCAACCCGCATCAGGTTGTGGCTATAATTACTATTGGGATTCATCTCTTTGTTATTGCAAGCAAAATCCGAATGTAACCCTATGTAGTATGCCGTCTTTTGGTTGTAGCCCAAATACTTATTGGGATTCCTATTCGTGTTCATGCAAGTCAACTTATACTTCCTATCAACAATCGAATTTCGACCGATTAGCCTATGAGACACCAGAGAGGGTATCTTGCGTTAAATCCTTACTTACCCAATATGAATTTGATAAGTTGAGGTATTTTATACCTACGACAACCAGCGAACAGGATGAAATATATAAGTTGGGTGATAAAGCAAAATCGTGCTGGGGAGGTTCAGTTCAACAAGTACAAACAAGCTCTGTTGCTCCTTCCCAATATAAATCTCCCTATGAATATGAAAACTGTCTAATCAAGGTTCTGGGAGAAGAAGCTTACAGACAAATTTATAGCGGTGTAAAAACTCCAACATATGAAGAACACCTTAAATATAAGGCTTGTTATGGAGGTAAAAGCAGAGTGAGTACAGTAACTTATTTTTCTAATCAAGAAACCCTTCCGGAAACAACAATAGCATGCCTAAAGACAATACTTACCGGAGGTTTGTATGAAAAGGTCAGATCCGGCACGTCCGATGTTCCTTATGAAATTAGGGACAAGGTGAACAGGTGTTTCGGCATAAATCCCCAAGCTTTCGAGGAAGCAAGAATGTATAAAGCTCCTGATACCTTTATGAGCTGTCTTTATGAAAAAGTAGGTAGTTCACGTTTCCAGGAGATTCAAAGCGGTAAAAGTCAGCCGACTAACGAGGAGAGACAAAAAGCAGAAAGTTGTAAGTCATTATTAAACAAAGACCAAACAAAGTTTCTCCCGCCCCCGTCGGAACAAGTTCATTTTCTGGAACCTAAACCCGAGCTTGTTAATGTTTCCGGTTATGAACAGGATTCACAAAATATTGAAGGAAAGAATGTTGGCGGAAAGATAGTTTTTTCAGGGACTGCTATTCCCAACTCCGTCAGATCGGATTATATTTATTCAGAGCCGATTGTTGTTACGACAAAAACCGATGAAAATGGAGACTGGGTTTATGAATTGGATCAACCTTTAAAGGGTGAACATCATATCGCGTACGCGACAGTAAGATCTGATGATGGAGAGATGGTTCGTTCGCAAGTTCTAAACTTTACAATTCAAGCCGCTCCCGATGAGCCGGCTATTCAGCAGTTTATTCAAGAAACCTCTGCAACTAAGACTCAAAGATCATTCCTTTATTACTCTGTGGTTGCTTTAATTATTACCGCTCTTTCAGTTTTGGGAGTAATTGCCGTCATGAACGTAAGGAAGATAAGTATGCATCAACAGCCAAACTCAAGCGGTAAGCGGGATAGTGAAGGAAAATTTTGATCCTGTGCCATAAATTGATTCAACAGTAATTTTTCCACCCAACATCTCCACTATTTTTTTCGTAATCCATAAACCTAAACCTGTTCCCCTTGCCTCTATTGTCTGTCTATCTTTAACTCGGTGAAATTTTGAAAAAAGATTTGGCATTTCTGAAGCAGGTATTCCGATACCGCCATCTTTAACCTCAATAAATATATAGTTATCCTTGATTGTGCTTGCTATTTCTATTTGACCTTTCAAACTGTATTTGATCGAGTTTGAAACTAAGTTTGTCACAACTTGGCGGATACGGTCGGGATCACTTTTAATTAGCGGCAAATTTTCACCAGATTGTAGGTTTAATGTTAAGTTCTTTTGGGATGCAACCGGAATAAAAGTTTTTATTACATCTTCAAGTAATACGTTTACATTAACATCTTTTATTTCAATTTTAAGCCTGCCTTGTGCAATTCTTGAAACGTCTAAAAGATCATTGATAAGCTTATCGAGATCTTTAATGAGCATATTCAATATTTTGAAATCCTCGGCAATTTTCTCTTTCTCGCTTGGTGAAATTTTTCTTTGAGAAGCTCGAGATATCCGAGAAGACCGGTCATCGGAGCCTTGAGCTCATGGGCTGCCATTGAGATAAATTCATCTTTGAGTTTGTCCAACTCTTCGAGCTCTCGGGTTTTTTGAGCTTTACGGAAAAAGATAAAATGGTTTATTAAAAGAACTAGAGTAGCAAGTATTAACATCGCCAAGATAATGTAAGAATCTCTGGCAGTTCTACCTAATATTTCCTCAACTTTATCGACACGGAATTTTAGGAAAAGGAGATAATTGCTATCGTCCATCTTTTCCATAGGTACGGAAACATTCCAGACATTTTTCCCGATTTCGGCATCGTAAGAAAGTCCGGCAACGGGCTGGTTGAAACCAACAGCAAGTTGGTTTAATCCCATTTTTTCCAAATTTCCCAATTCAATTTCTTTGTCAGTTGTAGAAACTACAACAATTTTATTTCCTAACTCTTTAATAACAGTAATACTTATTATTTCCGAATTGGAATTCCGTGTTTGCGTAAGCAATTCGTTTAAATTACTACCATCTTTTAACATCCTGACGACTTGTGGTTTTATAGTATCCGTAACACTTACAGCCTGATGGCGAATTAAAAAGTTAATATCACGATTAAAACTTCGTAAATTCCAGAAAGTGTTTATAACCAGTAAAAGCGGTATTGCAACAATAATGCTTATTGGATAAAGCAGGTACGAACCTTTAAATGTATTTTTTATATTATCAATAAGCCTTGGAATAATAACCATTTATTAATTATATGCAACTGTTGATAAAAAATGTAAATCAATTAATATATTAATAGTGGCGAAAATTTTAGTTATTGATGATGATGTGGTTCTGGGAAGACTGTATAAGAGTGCCTTGGAAAATGAAGGGCATGAGGTAGATATGGCGGTTGACGGAGAAGAGGGGCTTCAAAAAGTAAAAGAACAAAAACCTTCATTTATTCTGACTGATATCATGATGCCCCGGATGGATGGGTTGACATTACTCAAAAAGATAAAAAGCCAAAAGGATACAAAAAATACACCGGTTATAGTTATGACAAATTTAAACGATGAGGAAAATATTAAAATTGCCAAAAAGGAAGGAGCGCTTAGTTTTATACTAAAAAATGAACAGGGACCGCAAGAAGTTGTTAAGTTATTAAAAGAGCTTTTAGCAAAATCTGCAAGTTGATATATTTGTTATTGTTCTAAAAGTTTTTCTTCATATATAAGATATTGGAGGACGGAAAGGATGATTAGGCTTATAAAAAGTCCTGTTATAGCGGAGAATTGCTCTTCAAGAAATCGAAAAAATTGAGTAAGAAATATCGAAGTCAAGACAGCGATTTTAAACATCTCGTAAGATTTTTGCCGGGAATTTTTGTATCTTAATAAATATACACCGATGATTACAAATACTCCGGATATGATTGAAAAAATTAGTTGCCCCCATTCTGCAAATGAACCAGCTTTTGAGAATTCGAAAAATGCTCCGGAAAAATCTATTAGTGAAGCAATAACAAAAAAACTGATAATAGCAATCGCGAAACGCGGCGAGTGAGTTAATTTAATGTAGAACTTGCCAGCCAGAGAGCGGATTTGGTGGAAAATATTTGTTTTTTTTACATCATTTACTTCGGAATTTTGAAAGATATCAAGCATAACCCTTACAATAGGATTTTCCGTGTCAGCTTTCCTGAAATAGGATAGTGCCAATCTTTTCTCTTGCTTGTCAAGATCGTGAACCAGAACCTGTTTGGTCATTTCAATTGCATTGACGGAATACTCTTCTTTGCTGAATTTGACTTTACTTTCAAATATGCGAAGACCGAGAAAGAGAAGTACAAAAATAACATAGATGATTGCTATTGCCGGCTGATAAAAATAGTTATTATCTCTTGTTAAAAACTTACCTAACTCATCGATAAATGTTCCAAAACCAATTCCTCCGATTATTGATGCCACATATTTCATGTCTTTATTCAGGAAAATAAATAGAATAACCAGCGCCGACATCATTAAAAAACCACCAAAGAGTAAGTGTGCAATATGGAAATTTTGTCCGCCAAGGGCGGGATAACCTGCTATAAAAAGAAAAACTCGGATTACCAAAATTGATGCTACCGCAGAAACCAAGAAATTTTCGATAAAATTACCGGCTTCAATATCTCGCGGAAAATATCTTTTACTTGATTCATGCATCAAGTAAATTATCTCAGAAATGAAATATTAATTAAATAATATAATTATCACAAATTGAGCTTCAATATATTTCATAAATGGAGCTTGACAAAAAGCATACAAGTGTCTACAATCTTCCAAGTATAAGCTAATCTATGTTGAAATTCCCCTCTCTTATTTGTTTGACCCAGAATACCAATAAGATCTCTGGGTGATTTGTGGGAGAAGTATAAGTAAAATTTATAAGACTCCGACAAATCCAAATAAAGAAGGGGGAGTTTTTTTTGAGTAAGAAGCATATGTTATATAAAAAGATAGAACTTACAAGTCAAGGGGCAATTGAACTCAAAAAAGAACTTGATGAATTGGTGAATATAAAAAGACCAAAAGTAGTCGACAGACTTTCCAATGCAAGAAGCCAAGGAGATTTGGCAGAAAATAGTGATTATCATAATGCCAAGGACGAACTTGAATTTTTGGATGGCAGGATTGAAGAATTAGAAGGTGTTTTGAAAAATGCTGTAGTTGTAAAAGGTAATGGCAATGGTAAAGTACATGGAGTGTCTCTTGGAACGAAGGTTACAGTTAAATCTAACGGCCAACCGCACCTATTCCACATTGTTGGAGAGTGGGAAGCAGATCCTGCCGAGAAAAAGATATCCCACACTTCCCCCTTGGGTCAAGCACTGCTAGGAAAAAAAGTTGGAGATAAAGTTGAAGTTGAAGCACCGGCAGGAAAAGTCATGTACGAAATATTGGGTATTGAATAAGCAGTATGATATATCATACTGAATGTAATATGAAAACGATCGTAAATTTTGACAGCAAGAAGAAGATGGCTTCCTAGGGAGGTTGTCTTTTTCTTGCATTGGGAACCTCCTGAAAAGGAGGTTTTTTTATGTCCATTATTTATGGTAAGGGGGTGATATTTTATGGGTGAAGTAGTCCGAATTAATTTAAAAATCAATCCTGAATTTCAAAGACCGCAGGATCGTGCAGTACAGCCTGGACTATCTCATTTAAATGATCCGGAAAGACCTGTTGCAGGCAGTAAAGGAGTCGTTGAACTACCGGGAAGAATTCTAATAGGGAATGTTGATACAACCAGACAGACTCTTAAGTAATTTGACTTGAGGTGTTTGAAATTCTATACTATACGAACTTATGCAAATCGTTAATTTAATTTTAAAGGCACTTGATACCTCCTAGGGCGGGCGGTTTCTTTGCGTTTATTTGCATAAGACAATCTCCCGCAAAAGGGAGGTTTTTTATTGGAAAAAATGGAAAAATCAGTAACCAATCAAAAATTGTTAATAATAGGAGCCTCCGGATTTGTCGGAACAAAACTATTCAGTCATTTTAAAAAAGAGAAAGGCTTTCAGGTTTGGGGAACATATTGCAATAATGCAAAAAACGGACTTTTTAAACTCGATATAACTGACGGGTTAAGTGTGCGAATGCTTATAAAAACACTGAAACCCGATGTAATTATTCTAACAGCTGTTTACCATGAATCGATATTATCTAAGCTAAATAAAGATAGAGCGATATTGATACATATATTAGGAACAAAAAATGTTGTCGATGTGTGTAAGGAAATAAATGCAAAATTGATTTATATTTCTACACCTTTGGTTTTTAACGGTAATAAAAAATTTTATGAAGAAAATGATTTAGTTAATCCGCTGTTTGTTTACGGTCAAACTAAATTAGAAGCCGAAAAATTGACTCAAACTTTAAATACTCACCTAATCTTAAGATTTAATTTGATATACGGTTACAATGGCAGTGGATTTACAAACTCCCTTATTGGAAAATTGCTCGGTAGTGATAAGTTAATAGTTGATGCTAAGCATGTTAGGCAGCCCATGTTTATCGATGATGTAGCGATGGTTATTAAAAAACTTCTTTATTCGAATCAGAATGGTATTTTCCATTTAGCAGGCCCCCATTTAATGACAAAATATGAATTGTTGTCAAAGTTGAAGGAGTCTTTATCGGTAGATTGCGAAGTCATACCCGATAGTACTGATATTTCTTGTTATAAAAATGTTACAGTATCGACAAAAAAAGCCGAAGATTTGGGTATAAAGTTTACCACCCTAAACGATGCTTTGGTACAAATTGAAAAGGAAATAACCTGCAAACGAATCAAGTTTATAAATTCAAAAGGAAATATCAATGTAGGAATTTACGGAAGTAATTTTGTTTGATAAACTTGAGGTAAATAAGCGAAGCGTGTCGAACTATGGCCGAACAAAGATTGGAAGAAATCAGAAAAGTTAGACTTCAAAAAGTTGAAGAGCTGAGGAAACTCGGTATTAATCCCTATCCATCGAAAGTCAATGGTAATCCACAATCTGTTGCAAAAGCTCGTGATTCTGAGGGAAATGATGTCCAGGTGGCCGGGAGAGTTATGGGTTGGAGAGAACACGGGAATGTAATTTTTGCGGATTTGAAAGATGAAACAGCAGAAATTCAGCTTTGGTTTCAAAAAAATTCGCTTGGCGAAAATTTTAAAATATTAAGATATTTTGATATCGGCGATTTTTTGTATGCCAAGGGAATGGTTACAAAAACTCAATCCGGAGAGTTGTCTATTGATGTTGCCGACTTTCAACTTCTTACAAAATCCATCCGTCCTCTACCTTCGACGTGGCATGGACTAAAAGATGAAGAACAAAGATACCGGCAGCGCTATGTAGATTTAATCTTGCATGAGGATTTGAAGGATCTTTTTAGAAAAAAAGCTATATTCTGGCAATCGGTCAGAGAATTTATGCTTCAAAAAGGTTTTCTTGAGGTAGAAACACCGGTTTTAGAAACTACAGCCGGAGGTGCTGACGCAAATCCTTTTGTAACACATCACGATGCATTAGACATCGACCTTTACCTCAGAATATCTATGGGCGAACTTTGGCAAAAACGACTAATGGTTGCAGGATTTGAAAAAACTTTTGAAATTGGTAGACAATTCAGAAATGAGGGTGTTAGTCGTGAGCATTTACAAGACTACACACAAATGGAATTTTACTGGGCTTATGCAAATTATGAGGATTCGATGAAGTTAGTAGAGGAGTTATATAAATATATTGCACAAAAAACTTTTAACAAACTTATTTTTAAAATTGGCGATTTTGAGGTGGATTTAGGAAAAGAATGGGAAAGAATTAATTATACAGAAACCATAAACGAAAAGACTGGATTAGATATATCTTCTGTAAACGAACAAGAGGTAATAAGAAAGCTTGAGGAACTAAAGATAGAATATAACAAAAAAGATACTAAAGCACGATTAATCGACTCCCTGTGGAAATATGTAAGAAAGGGTGTCGCAGGACCTGCTTTTTTGGTTGGACATCCAGTTGAAGTATCCCCACTCGCTAAACGCATGGAAGAGAACCCCGGTTTTGTTGAAAGATATCAGGTTATTTTGGCAGGCAGCGAGATGGGAAATGGTTATTCCGAGCTAAATGATCCGGTAGACCAAGCAAAGAGATTTAGCGAACAACAGGAAATGAGAGATAAAGGCGATCTTGATGCACAAATGCATGATGAAGATTTTGTCAAAGCGTTGGAATATGGCATGCCGCCGACTACCGGATTTGGAGTAAGCGAAAGACTTTTTTCATTTTTAGCAGATTTGCCGATAAGAGAAACGGTTCTTTTCCCACTCTTAAGACCGGAAAAATAAAAACTATAGATAGCTTTAAGGGACGGACCTTTAAAGCATAATTATGACAAGAGAATCAGCACTTAAATTACTACATGACAATATGAAGAATCAGAACTTGAGACGGCACTGTTATGCTGTGGAGGGGGTAATGAGAGCCTTATACAGGAGACTAGAAGACCATCGCCAAACTCAAGTTGAAGAAGATATATGGGGTATCGCGGGGCTTTTGCACGATGCCGATTACGAACTTACAAAAGAGACAGCAAGAACAGAGCACACCAAGCATATTTTGGAGTGGTTAAAAAAAGCTGATGCAGAAACCGATATTTATGACGCAATTGCCGCTCATGCTTGGGGGTACGTTAGTTTTGCACCTGAACCGAAGACCAAAATGCAGTGGGCACTTTTTACCTGCGATGAATTAACTGGGCTAGTAGTTGCGGTTGCTTTGGTTAAGCCGGATAAAAATTTAGCAGCAGTAACAGTTGACTCGGTAATGAAAAAATGGAATTCAGCCTCCTTTGCCGCCGGAGTTAACCGAAAGCAAATCGAGGAGTGTGATCCGCGATTGGGAATCCCTTTGCGGGAATTCGTCGACATCGCCCTTTCCGCAATGCAAGGAATTCACGATGAACTAGGATTGTAATTTAGTATGATATATCATACTAAATTTTACTAAGGATTTATTTATGGAAACTGAATTCGAAGCAAAATTTTATCCGGTAGATAAAGAAAAATACAGAAAAATACTTAAATCTATTGGTGCCAAGCTTGTTATTCCTGAAAGAAAAATGATAAGGGCGATTGCCGATAACAGTGCTAATAAATTTCTAGATAAAAATGATTATATTAGAGTCCGCAATGAGGGTAACTTAGTTAGACTGAGCTTCAAGAAAACGGCTGATGAAACCGGAAAAGTTTCCGACCAGAAAGAAGTAGACGTTGAGGTTTCTGATTATTATAAGATCATTGAAATTTTAAAACTGATTGGTATTAAATTCAATAGGGTTCAGGAAACTTTGAGAGAGGAGTGGTCTTATAAAGGTGCTGAGATAGTAATAGATACATGGCCGGGACTTGAAACGTACACGGAAATTGAAGCAGATAGCGAGGAGAAAGTCCACAAAATTGCTTTGGATTTAGGATTTAAATGGGAAAAGAAGATAATTACTGCGGCAGCAGAAGTTTATGCAAAGGTTTATGGCCTTAGTATAGATGAAGTTTTGGAGAAAACCTCTAATATCACTTTTGGAAACAATCCTTTTAAGGGGTTGACGAGGAAGTGGAATGGGTATTAAAATACCCATATTAACAATTTCTAAAAGCGTTGAGGGTGGACATTCCCCCACCTTAGCTGACTACGAAAATCCTTCGACTTAGTTCAGGAATTAAGTAGATCCGGGAACTCCCGTTACAGAGTGTGCGCTCCGATGATTGTCGGATCCCGAGTTCTTAGGGGCAACCCAAAGAAAAAGTCAGGTGGCATCATGGCTTGTGCTGAGCTTGCCGAAGCATAACCCGTCCTGAAATTTAAGTAAGGAGGGGTTTTTTAATGGATAAAAAAAATATTTATTTTATTATTGATTTTGACAGCACTTTTGTTAAGGTGGAGTCTTTAGATAAGCTGGCAGAGATTGCACTTAAGGGAAGACCGGATCACTTTAAGATCACTAAAAAAATATCAGAAATAACTAAAAAGGGAATGAATGGGGAGATTACGTTTCCTGTTTCTTTAAGACAACGCTTGAGGCAATTCAAGCCGAACCGAGAACATATTGACTTACTCATTAAAGTACTTAAAAAAAACATTACACCTTCGGTAAAAAGAAATAAAGAATTCTTCCGTAAGTATAAAGACAGAATTTATATTATATCGGGAGGTTTTAAGGAGTATATCTACCCCGTTTTTAAATCTTTGGGAATTAGTGAAAGCCATATTCTTGCTAATGAATTTACGTATGATAATAAGGATTTTATAACCGGGTTTAAAGCGGATAATTTATTATCGCAAACAGGAGGAAAGGTTAAGCAGATTCGTGCGTTAAATCTTTCCGGTGAAATATACGTCATTGGTGATGGTTTTTCTGACTTCGAGCTAAAAAAATCCGGTGATGCAAATAAATTTTTCGTGTTTTGCGAGAATGTTGCCAGGGAAAAAGTAATAAATTCTGCAGATTATGTTCTTCCGAATTTTGACGAGTTTTTATATTTATTAGATCTTCCACGCGCATATTCTTATCCGAAAAATAGAATTAAGGTACTGCTAACTGAAAATATAAATTCCAAAGCTTATGAAAGTTTCACTAACGAAGGATATAGCGTCGAGGTAATACCAAATTCTTTAAATGAAGAATCTTTGTGCAAGGCCATAAAAGATGTTTCGGTATTAGGAATACGCTCAAAAACCAAAATTACTCAAGAAATATTGGCAAATGCAGGTAAATTACTCGCAATCGGGACTTACTGTATTGGTACAGATCAAGTGGATACTTCCGCATGCAGTAAAAAAGGAGTTATTGTTTTTAATGCTCCGTTTAGTAATACCAGAAGTGTTGTCGAAATAGTAATTGGTGAGATAATTATGCTTTTGCGCAGGACATTTGAAAAAAGTACAAAACTTCATCAAGGCATTTGGGATAAATCTATTGATAACTGTCATGAAATACGGGGTAAAAAATTAGGCATAATTGGGTACGGAAATATCGGATCACAGCTATCACTTATTGCCGAATTTCTGGGTATGGAGGTTTATTTTTACGACATAGATGATAAATTGGCTTTAGGTAATGCGAAACTAAGCGGTTCTATGGATGAAGTTTTAAGAATATCCGACGTAGTTAGCGTACATGTAGATGGCAAGAAAGAAAATACTAACTTATTTGGAAGTAAAGAGTTTGCGAAGATGAAAAAAGGATCTTATTTTTTAAATTTAAGCAGGGGATTTGTTGTCGATATAAAAGCTTTGACAAAAAGTATTAAAAGCGGTCACTTAAACGGCGCATCAATTGATGTTTATTCAAATGAACCGACGGGTAAAATAGATTCATTCAAAAACACTTTGCAAAGTTTACCTAATGTTATTATGACCCCTCATGTTGGGGGTAATACACTTGAAGCCCAAGAAGCAATCGGTGAATTTGTAACAAATAAAATCATAAATTTCATTAATAGCGGCGATACGAACCTAAGTGTTAATTTTCCCGAAGTTAGGTTGCCAAAGCAAAAAAATTCACACAGAATTATCCATATTCATCATAATGTTCCCGGAGTTCTTGCCCGAATAAACGGCATTTATTCGGATCATGATGTGAATATTTTAGGGCAATACTTATCGACAAATAATGAAATCGGAATAGTTATAACAGATGTTAATAAGAACCATAATCCGGATATTGTCAACCATCTCAGAAACGTTGAAGCAACCATTAAATTACGAATTTTATATTAAAGTGAAAAATATTTACTTTACACCCGGCCCCTCCCAAGTTTATCCAACCTTCAATAAACATATGCATGAAGCATTGGATGAGAATATATCTTCAACATCCCACAGAAGTAGTACTTTTATGGATTTATTTACTGCTACCCGTAAAAATTTAACAGAGCTTTTAGGAATACCTAAACAGCATAAAATTTATTTTTTGTCTTCGGCAACGGAATGTATGGAGAGAATTTTGCAAAACTGTGTTAAGAAATATTCTCTGCATTTCGTAAACGGCGCGTTTTCGTCACTTTTTTATAAAACAGCTGTAAGTTTAAACAAAAAAGCCGGTTTAGAAAGTGTACAGCTTGGTGAGAGTTTTGACTTTTCGAAATTCAAATTACCAAAAAAAACGGAGCTGGTTTGTTTTACTCATAATGAAACAAGTTCGGGTGTTTCGCTTAACTTAAATAATATAAAAAAACAATTGCCAAAAAACGGTGATATGTTGTTTTCGCTTGATATAGTTTCTTCCGCCCCTTATGTTAAAGTAGATTTTTCATTGTATGATTTGGTATTTTTTTCTGTTCAAAAAGGGTTTGGTTTACCGCCAGGACTGGGAGTTCTTATTGTTAGTCCGAAAGCGTTTGAAAAAGCCACTTATTTATATAACAAATCAAAATCGATAAGAAGCTTCCACGATTTTATAAATCTTGAAAAGTATGCACAACTTAATCAGACACCTGAAACACCCAACGTTTTATTAATATATTTATTTAATGAAATAGTTAAAGATTTGATTGGATATGGGATAGAAAAAATTAGAAATGAAACGGAAATTAAATCAAAGCTAATTTATGAGTACTTTGGCAGATCGGATTATCTAAGCCCGTTCGTAAAAAATGTCAGGGCCAGATCAAAGACCGTATGTGTCGCAAACACTTTTGGTAATTCGGATTTGGTAGTTACCGGACTGAAAAGATACGGTCTTATTATCGGAAGTGGTTACAAAGATATGAAAGCAAGTCAAGTCAGAATTGCTAATTTCCCGGCACACGACTTGAAAGATTTTGAGAAATTGGTTGAATCTCTTGAGTTGGTATGTAATAAGTTTAAAATAAGTGAATGGAAGAGGATTTTTCAGACTGGACAGGAGTAGAGCGCCGAGTAAACCCGAGGGAAAACAATATTGTTGTTGTCAGTCACGCCGAAAGTATAGGAAATAGTGAAGGAATATTTCAAGGCCAGACATTTGATTCGGATTTATCAGAATTAGGGAAAAAGCAAGCGAAAGCTTTAGCAAAAAGACTTAAAATTTTTGGAGCTCGAAAGATAATTACAAGTCCTTTAAAAGGATCCAGGCAAACAGCCCAAGAGGTTGCTGATACGGCGCGGTGTGAAATTGAAATTAACGAGAAGATAATAGAAACTAATCACGGTGTTTGGGAAGGCCGTCATAAAGTTTGGATAAGAGAAAACTTTACGGATATCTTTGATGCATGGTTGCAAACACCTAGTCAAGTGAGGTTTCCAGACGGGGAGTCTTTTATGGAAACTATTCAAAGAACTTTAGATTTCTTGGAAAACACGGACTTTGAACCGAACAGCGTCGTTATTACCCATGACAATATCTTAAGGGTAATGATTTCGTTAATAAGTAATTCTGATATAGATAAAATGTGGGAAATTTCTTTGGAGGCTGCAGCTTTGAATTTTTTGGAAGTAAATAAGGTAAATCAGAAAAATGTATTTAGAGTATTAAAGTTGAATGATACAAACCACCTTGTTGGATTAAGGAATGATGTTAAAAAAACACACTCTCTAGCGTATAATCGAATTAAAGAAATATGATCGATATTGAATTATTACGAACTGACCCGGAAAAAATAAAAAAAGGAGTTGCCGACAAGCAATTTGATCCGGCAATGGTTGATACCGTGCTTGCGCTTGATGAAAAAAGAAGAAAGTTGATGCAGGAAGTGCAGGAACTTCAGGCAGAAAGAAACAGGTTTGCCAAGGAAAAGAATGTCGAAGAAGGGAAAAGAGTTAAAGAAGAACTTAAGAAAATTGAACCTGAATTAGAAAAAGCCGAAAAGGAGTTTGAAGAGAAGCTGAATCTGATTCCAAATCCACCTCTGCCTTCTGTTCCGGTCGGGAAAAACGAAACTGAAAATGTTGAAGTTCGAAAATGGGGAGAACCGAGAAAATTTGAATTTGAACTCAAAGACCATCTTGAACTTGGAAAAGCTTTGGGTATTTTGGATTTTGAAACCGGCGCAAAAGTAGCCGGTTCGCAATTTTATTTTCTTTACGGAGATGGTGCGCTGTTGGAATTAGCACTCATTCAGTATGCTTTTGAACTTCTATCAAAAGAAGGCTTTAAACCTGTTATTACTCCGGATTTAGCAAAATCGCGATATTATCTTGGGACAGGATATATGCCGAAAGGTAATGAGGCACAAACTTATACCATAGAAGGCGAAGATTTGGGCTTGATCGCTACAGCCGAGGTGACTCTGGCGGGTAAACATGCAGATGAAGTAATTCCGGAAGAAAAATTACCCCTGAAATATATCGGTTACTCTCATTGCTTCAGACAGGAGGCAGGAGCATACGGAAAGTATTCGAAAGGTCTTTACCGTGTTCATGAATTTACAAAAGCGGAAATGTTCATTTATTGCACCCCTGAAGAATCCGAAAAGCACCATCAACTTATATTGGAAATGGAAGAAAGGATATATCAGAATTTAGGGTTGCCTTACAGAGTACTTGAAATGTGTACAGGAGACTTGGGTGCAATGGCAGCGAAAAAGTATGATATCGAGGCTTGGATGCCGACGCGGGGAGAATACGGGGAAGTAACGTCAACATCAAATTGCACAGATTACCAAGCCAGAAACCTGAATATTAAATATCGAAGTAAACAAGGCAAAAATGACTATGTGCATATGCTAAACGGAACCGCAATTGCAACTTCCCGCACTCCCCTAGCAATCTTAGAAAATTACCAGCAAGCCGATGGTTCAGTTGTTATTCCCGAGGTTTTGAGAAAGTGGATGGGAAAAGAAAGAATTGATATAGGTAGTAAGTAATTAGAAGAAAGTTATAAGATTTTAAGGTTTAAAATACTTTTTACCTTTCAATTTTTCAGGTAGTAAACTTTCTTTAGTGTATTTTCCCGCCTGCAACGCGTTATGCGTAGCATTTGCGGGCAGGTCATAACCTTCGCCATATTTTAATTCTTTCATTAATTTAGTTACAGGATTGCGGATTTTGAGGGGAGTTGGTAAGTTGCCAAACCTTTTTACATCTTCTACTGCACGAAAGTAAGCCTCATAAGCACCTCTGTCTTTCTTGGCAGAAGCTAAATAAACTGTTCCGTGAGCCAAGTTAATTTGACACTCTGGATAGCCGATGGTTTCACAGGCCCTAAAGACTTCATTTGCTACCACTAAAGCTGTAGGTTGCGCCATTCCTACATCTTCGGAGGCAAAAACCACCATTCGTCTTGCAATATATAATGGATCCTGTCCGGCTTCAACCATGCGTGCCAGATAATAGAGCGCGGCATCAACATCTGAAGCGCGCATCGATTTTATAAAAGCCGAAATAACGTTATAAAATTCTTCACCCTGTTTGTCGAAAGAAAGATATCTCCGCTGCAATGCAGCCTCGATATCGGTAGTTAGTAGTTGGTAGTTGGTAGATAGGTTTTTAGCAACTTCAAGAGTATTAAGAAGAATTCTAGCGTCACCGTTTGCAGATTCAAGCAAGAATTTTTTTGCTTTTAAGTCTAACTTTATCTTTAAATCTTTTAGCCCTCTTTTTAATATTATTTCCAGTTCTTTTTCCGAAAGCTGATTTAGCGTAATTACACGACAACGGGATAGAAGAGGACCAATTACTTCAAAACTTGGGTTTTCGGTTGTAGCTCCTATCAATATTATTACTCCTTTTTCCACATATGGAAGAAGTTTATCTTGCTGAGCTTTGTTGAATCTGTGGATTTCGTCAATAAATACGATTGGCGCGGATTTAAAAAGACCTTTATTGATTTTCGCGGATGAATTTATAACTGCTTCTACCTCTTTAGTTTTTGTATTGACAGCCGAGAATTCGTAAAACTCTCTTTTTAATTCTGTTGCGATAATTCGGGCAAGAGTTGTTTTTCCCGAACCCGGAGGACCCCAGAATATCAAAGAAGGAAAATAGTGGTTAGTTTCAGTCAGAGACCGACCAGCCTTTGGCTGGGACTTGTTAATTAGTAACTTAGAGATAACGCCATTTTTCCCGACTAAATGTTCCTGTCCGACAAACTCCGATAATTTTTTCGGTCTGATTTTTTCAGGTAAAGGAATATTTTCCATTCCTAATATAATAATCCAAATATTTACCGAATAAAAGTATTTAATTATTTAAAGGGGGTAAGCTACCGTAAATGATGTTAATATTAAATAAATGAAAAATAGAATATCGTTTGGTCCAAAACTTGCGCGGGGTAGGTTAAAGCAAATTATTTTTATTTTAAGCGAAGTAATAAAGATTGCCTTCAAAGCCCATCCAAAACTTTTAACCGCGGTTCTCATTTTAAATGCATTATGGGGTTTCTCGGCGGTACCGGGATTTTATTTAGAAAAATTAATTTTGGACAATTTAATTGCCGGTATGAATGCACCCGATATCAGAGCTGTATTTAATCGCGTGGCGTTATTTTTGGCTTTCGCTTTAGCATTATCTTTGTTCAGGAATATTTTAGGTAGCTATAACCGATTTTTAAGAAGAACTCTCTCCAAATATGTCGATTCAGAACTCGATGTTCTTATTGGGAATAAAATATCGCGCTTAAAACTGTCCGATATAGAAAATCCCGAGTTTAAAAACAGGTTCAATAAAGTCCAAAGAGAGTCGGGCAGGCGGGCTTGGGGGCTGATGATGCCTTTATCGGATATTCCCAATTATGTAATCGGTTTCGGATCAGCCGTTGCGATATTACTTATCGTAAATCCTTTGATTTCGGTTGGAATCTTACTCTTCTCTATCCCTCGATTTTTTATAGACTCGCGCTTTATTAAAAAAGACTATCAATTGGATACCCAGATGTCGACGAAATACAGAATTTGGGGATGGCTAAGGTATTATCTTGTCGAAAACAGAAATTTCTTGGAGTTAAAACTTCTGGAACTAACGGATTATTTATCTAGGAAAATGAGGAAAATATCTTTGGAAGTAATTGAGAAACGTATCGAATTGAACAAAAAAAGAGAAGTATCAAGTTTTTTAGGTCATGCGCCCTTGACTTTTTACGATTATGCTGTTTCGCTTTTTTTAGCATTTCAGGTAATTATCGGTAGAATAACAGTCGGTTCATTTCAGTTATATGTTCGATCCTTACGCTCAGCCGAAGAGAACTTAGCTGGATTGGTTTCTTCTTTCCTGGAAATATATGAAAATTATATTTATGTTACTGATTTGGTATGGTTTTTGAATTTAAAAGAGGAAACGCTTAAAGACGATCAAAGTAAAGTTCTCGATGAAGAAGTAGAAAATATTGAATTCAAAAACGTTTGGTTTAAGTATCCCAGAACCAAAAAATGGGTTCTCAAAGACATCTCTCTTCGAATTAACAATCGAGAAAAAATTGCATTAGTTGGAGAAAACGGAGCCGGCAAGTCGACTTTAATCAAGCTTTTAGGTGGTTTTTATAAGCCCAAAAAAGGTGAAATATTTATTAATGGGGTTAACCTGAACGATTTGAATTTGGATATCTGGCGTCATAAATTGGCCGTTCTCTTCCAACAATTTGAGACATATCCTTTTTCTTCGCACGAGTCTATTGGTTATGGGGATATTGAGCGACTTGATGAAATAGAAGATATAAAAAATTCAGCGAAGATAACCGGAGTACATGAATATATTGAAGATTTGCCTTTAAAGTATGAAAATCCACTAGCTCCGGAATTCGAAAAAGGTGTTAATCCTTCAATCGGACAGTGGCAAAGGATCGGAATTTCCAGAATACTTTTCAAAAGACATGCGCAAGTTTTGATTTTGGATGAGCCGACGAGTAATGTTGATCCCGAGGCTGAAGCAAAAATTTTTAATGAACTTACAGAAATCACCAAGAAGAAAATGCTGATATTTGTGACACAGCGTTTTTCAACAGTCAGAATTGCCGGCAGAATACTGGTATTGGCTGATGGCAAGGTTATCGAACAAGGGACGCACCAGAAGTTAATGAAACTGAATGGAAAATATGCAAGATTATATAATTTGCAGGCGCAGGCATACATTAGTAGCTAGTAGCAAGTAGTATGTAGTTTGGGAAAATCGAGAAAGAATCTTGCAAGCTACATCCTACATCCTACATTCTACAGGCTACAGAATACATGGGAAAACTTGGTGATTTTTTATCCGGAACACAAATTTTAGAAAAGGCTGAATCATCTATTAACGGCCGAATTATTGTTGAGAAAAGCTTGGCCTGGGGAACTTATATTAGTGCTTCGGGTTTAACGCAATCAGGCGGGATAATAAACGATATTTGGAAGAAACCGCTTAAACGAATTTCCAATTTCTCGTCCAGAGGACGATCCGCCTCTGGTGGACAATTTCCAATTTCCAATGTATTAATTCTCGGACTTGGTGGGGGGACGGTGGCAAAACTTGTTAAAAAGTACTGGCCGGAGGTAAAAATTACCGGAGTAGATATTGATCCGATGATGGTTGAACTAGGGAAAAAATATCTTGAGCTGGACAAGACAGGGATAGAGATAGTGATAGAAGATGCTTTTAAATACGTGGAAAAACAGTCTAAGTTTAAGTCTAAGAACAAGTTCGATTTAGTTTTAGTAGACCTATATATAGGAGATAATTATCCTGTAAAGTTTGAATCCGAAAACTATATACAGCTTGTAAGGTCCGTCCTTGCAAATGGGGGAGTTACGGTTTTCAATCGGCTTTATTATGGAGAGAAAAGACCGGAGGCGATGAAGTTCTGTGAAAAATTGGGAAAAGTCTTCAAGAAGGTTGATATAGTTTTCCCCGAAGTAAATGTGATGTTTTTGTGCACCAAATAACTTTGTATTTGCCTATTTTATGGGAAGTAAATATACTATTACTACCGGGCGCTTATGAGAAATTGAATGAAAAAAATTTGTTGTTTGATGAAAGGCGAGCTAAAGCCTTTCTTTTTTTCGTTTACACCCATAAACGCCCGCAATCCGTACGGATTGGTTTTTCGCCTAGATTTCCGCTCAAGGTCGTCTGGCAATTTCCATCCGTGCGGATTTTTTTGATCAAACTGGTTTTGATCAACTTCATAACAAGGGTTGGCCCCTGTCATGGTGGTAATTGTGGTTGAAGGGTGCATCCCTTCACAGAGCTCATGGAGAGCAATCTGTGCGTCGGGATACACCCTGCCACTATTCAGTTATTGGACTTGAATGAAGGCCCCCTATTCCCCTATTTGTTGAGGAGTATATCCAACCATTCTTGGGGTGGTTGGAATTCGGGACAGGCACTGTCACTGAGCTGAGTATCCAGGGTGGGATCAAGGACTGGAGTGAAACTTTCAATGTAGACCCAAGTTTCGGGTCTTTCAACTTCGATTGTCAAACTCTCCAATCCCTGGAACCCAGCGTCTTTTGCGGCGAGCTCTGCGTACAGCCTGATCGAGTCGTAGGAAGATGGATGTTCCAGAGTACCTGAACTGTTAAGTGATTGAACACTCAATTCATAAAGTTTGTCCAAATACTCGGTTGACCTTGACCAATCAATGTTTAGTGGAGCTATAGCATCTAACTCCGCCGCTAACCTTGATCGGTTATCGACCCGATCTCGCAGCTCCGCGAGTACCTGATCACCTGTCAGGATTTGGCGTAATGGATCTATCGCCATTCGGTAGTATAACCCAGGTTCGACTAGGGTGTACTTGAAGCTATTTCCTGGACGGAAACCTGGTGTGAGTAATCCAACCGGAACTCGAATGACGATCTTTGCGTCGTTGCCGTAGTCGACGAACAGCGAATTTTCTTCAACTACTCGTTCGTTGACTCCTTGGATATCGATATTATTAACCACTGTAGATAGTGGTACACCGCTGTAAAGTGTCGTGTATTGGGTTTGAATTGACCCATATACACTTCCAGGAAGGTCGATACCGAGGACCGTCGGCAGTTTTGCACAGTACCAGCCGACACCCACAGTGTCGAGGGAGGCAGGAACCAGAATGTCATAAGTCGTGCCCTTAGACACATAGCTATGGAAATATTGCTTCAAAGCTGAAGCATTCCCAAGCCGGTATCGGGTTTGTGGAGTTGGCAAGACGGTGACTATTGTCTGCATCTGTTGCTCGCCACCCTCAGCGACTGGTGTAATTTCGACAATAGGTCCCTCTGGAATGACAGGTGTTACTACATCTCTACCCGTTGCGTTGTTTACTGCGTTGGCGGCTTCCTGAACAATTCGCTCAGGATTTTGCATGTCGCTGAAGAATTTCCCCCCCTCTTGGTAGAGATAGTATGCACCTGCAAGAACCAGAATTATCAGGACGAGATAAAAGAGGTTTTTCATTTCGAACTCCTTAAAAGGTTAGGAGCTCGCGCTGTGCACGATGCGCTTCAAGCGCGAGCTTGGATAGACCGCTAGTCAGCAGGAAACACATAGATGTTTGTGTTTCCAACTCTTCCTTCAAAGGAATTTGGTGCGAGACACGGGCCATTAATGCAAACTACAGCGCCGTGTTTTGCCGGATTCCATATACCTTCTCGGGGAAAGTCTGTCCAGTCTTGTTTGGTTGGAACCGACTCCGGTAAACCCGTGATGAAGTAGCACGACTGCGTTCCAGTCGTAGCTCTCCATTCCATTTGCTCCCCAACAGCACTGTCAGTGACCCAGCCGTTGTTTTGGAGATATGTATCTCCGCGGTTCACCATCAGCTGGTAGGTTTCTCCCGTATTGGCGAGAAGTTCATTCCAACCGATGACGTAACAGGCTGGTTGTGGAGGACGGGTCTTCGTCGGCTCAGGCGGCGGGGATTTTGGTTGTCCTGGTTTTTCAGGTTCAGGAGTATCCGTCGGGTACACTTTTAGAGGCCGTGATGTCGGCTGCTTTGCATGCTCAACAGGGTAGATCGTTACCCCCTTTATCGCTTCACGACCCGAATCCTCGCCGGCAGTGTTTCCCAGTTCCATTACACCTGGAGAACTTGGACTCATTAACCAGAGGGTTCCTTTTGAGTCCACGTTCATTGGACCTGCGCCGGCGATTGTTACGCATACTTTGGATACTCCATTATCGGGTGGAGCATAAGCTTGCAGGTATCCTCCTTGTTCGAACACCATCAATTTGCTCGTCAGCGACCAAACCGCTTCGGCGATTTCCCCTGAGCGACCCGCCAATTGATCCCATGTGACATATGGCTGTGAGGTATACAAAGAGTCACAAGCAAATCCATTGAAGGTATTGTTCTGTTGTTCTTGTATTGGTTGTTCCTGTTGCGGTTCTTCTACGGTCGGTTGCTCTTGTTGCCCCTCGTTGTTAGCCGGAGGATTCACTTCCGCGGGCGGCAGAGCAGCGGGGATGTTGCTGGCCGGTGGTTCACTTTCGTTACCTGTAACCTGTTTGCTTTCGGTGACGCCTTTTCCAGGGATTCTGATCCAGATTAGTCCCTCAAGGACTTCCCCCTTATCGTTTTTGGCCGGCTCGACATTTGCCATGTCGAATACATTGTAAAATTCGTCAAACCGACTTGAGTCACCCGACAGCTGGGTGTAGTAACGGGCGAGCCAATCGTGACCATCTGTTGTTTTAATCTCACCTCCTTCTTGATATTCTCCACTTAAGTTGAGAAAGTTCTCGAGTGCTCTCTTTTCGGTGCACACAAGAATTTCTTCTTCACCTAAATCAGGGAGCGAGTCGATATCAATCACGCCATCTTGTTGAAAACGAAGTTGCGGCATGTCGTCTCGACATGCCTGCCCGGTTATGGGTGGCGGTTCGTTCTGAGATACAGTAATCTCCTTGACGCTGTTGACTAAATCCTCACCCGAGGTGGGGATTTGAACCGAGATATCGCCTGAAAATGTATACCAGACGAGTCCGGAACCAATTCCGAGGGCTGCAATTATAGCTAACATAACTGCTAGTGGGTGCGGCCCTTCACGGATGTAAGTAGGTCTATCGGCTTGCTGAGACATTTTATTCTCCAATCAGAAGTCTAGGTCCGTTCTTCCCGTTACTAATCGGTAGTAGTTCCGGATTCGTTTCGGGAATTGCGGTTCGGCTATGAAAGCGTCGGCCTTGCAGGATCCAAAGCCGCCTTCATAGATTAACAAGAACTCTCTGAGTGAGAGTTCGTTATCCTCGCCTCGGCATATGCGAAATTGCTCTGTACTCTCGTATTTCCCCCACAGTGAGAGAAAGCAGTTCAGCTGGCTATTGAAGTCAGCCCGAGGAAACCGGATACACCCGAAATCCGCCACGGTTGGGTAGCGACCGTAGTCAGACGCTCCCGATTCCTCAAGCCAAATAGCCATTGTCAAGGCAGGATTATAACCTGCACTTTCCGACTTGTCGACGATCTCGGCATAGCGATGTTCGATGTTCCTTTTTGCCTCTGCCGGAATGTCGGTTTCCAGTAAATCTGCAAGCGGCAAGATCACTCCCGGAGTTCTCACAGTTGCAGACCCTACAGGTTGTCTGATAACCTCCTCAATTGATTCCAGGTCAGGAAATATGACCTCTTCCGCAAGGGATGCGGGTGAGTCCAATTCCTGCCGCAGAGGTGGAAATTCAATAACCATCTTCTCCGTTAGTTCTTGGGGAATTTCTTCCCTTTGACCTGTCGAAGAAGTCAATAAAAGAAAGACCACAAACGCGACAGCAGCGATTAACATTAGGCCGAGTGGCCATGTCTTTCCGTTCGTTAGAAGTGCTGCTCCCAAGAGAAAAACAAGGAACAGTCCTCCAACGAGAGGAAAATTAATTGATTCTGTGGACGAGCCACTATTCAGTTGTCTAGTTGGTTCTTGATATTGTTCTTTCTCTAATCCTTCCGTCTCAATCCCTACGAATTCGACTTCGAGAAGTTTCTTCAACTCCTCGTTGAGTTCTCCTGGCTGAGGGTCAGTGGAGGTATCCCATTCCACTTCTTTAAGGTCAAACTGGTCGACCTCTCCTCGGCCGTCAAGTCGGACTGACACGATATCTCTTGGGTCGACCCACACTCCTTTCTTTCTGTCGAAGACCGACAAGTGAACGTGGGGACCTGTTGAGTTGCCAATACTAGCCTCCCGTCCTATCTTTTCTCCTATCACGACCTGCTGGCCAACTTCGACGTTAAACTTATCGTGAAGCATATATACCGTCCAGCGGCCGTTCCGGAGAACCAGATAAGTATTGCCGAATCCGTCATTTATTCCCTTTGCTCTTACTTCCCCGTTTATAGGGGAATATAAAGGTCCGCTATCAGGGATGCTGTTGACATCGAGAGCACAGTTCGTGCCCCAGGCGTCGGGGTGGCATCCACCGACAATGGTGAACTCAGGATACGGCATGGCGAAATCCTTATTGCTGCTTTGGGCGGCAACTTGAACTTCAGGAGTGATTAGCGCGAGGAGCAATGCCCCAAGCGCCGAAAACAAAATTAACTTGCGCATTGGGTGCTCCTTTCGAGAATTTCTATTCGTCGAATCTGCGGCGAACATCATCTGAATGTTCACCTGGGAAAATCAGATTTTTGAACCAACCACCTGACCGCTTATACGGTTCTGGCGGTAACTTATCGACGTCTTCATAATTTCGTCGTCGACGTGGCAAACGGTGTCTCGGGATTTGGTCCTGGCTTATAACTTCCGTATTCCCGCCAAAAATCCTTACGAACCACTCGTACGTTTTTCCCATATCATCCTCCTTTTGGATTATTTCGACTCTGAAGAGCCGAGTTGTAGCCACTAATAATAATGCCCACAATTCAGCCCTCCAGAGTTTACCCCTTTCTTGCCCTCCTAAAATCGCTTCTCAAGGCGTGTTTGAATAAAACTGAAAAGCCTTGAGCTAAGATTAGGGGGTGTCCTTCATTCAAATGTTAAAGTGCTCTTCGACTACGCTCAGGGTAAACCCTCTGCGCTTAGAGTAAACCCTCCTGTTTCAGAGAGTACCCCTCACGTTATCGAAGTACCAAAAAAAAGCGGGAAAATTCCCGCTTCGGTAGGTAATTAGTTTAAATTCAAATAAAAACAGGAGTGGCGGAGGTGCTGCAAGGCTAATAAATTTAATTTGAAGGCTTGAGAGGCAAAAAAACCTCAGAATTTTACTTCTTTTGGTTTTTTCAAGTGTAATAACCATCACTTAATTAAGATTATACTCATGTTGTCAAGAAAAACCAGTTTGAAAAGAATTATCACTCTTACAATTAGTTTGCTACAATTAAGACTTGAGTGTACAATCTTTGGATTGCACAAAATATATGTTTAAAGTATTTTCAAAGTTTCTAGATTTAAATCAAAGAGAAGTTGACAGACTTTCAAAGATTGTAAATGAGGTTAACTCTTGGGACGAAAAAACTAAAAAGCTCAAAACGGTAGATTTTGCCAAAAGAACCCAGGAACTCAAAAAGCAAATAGCTGACGGGCAGGAGTTAAAAACTATTTTACCCGAGGCTTTTGCTTTGGCGCGTGAAGCTTCTTGGCGTACTTTAGGTCTTCGACATTATGATGTCCAGATAATGGCCGCAGCTGCACTTTTCGAAGGCAAGGTTGCAGAACAAAAAACCGGTGAGGGAAAAACTCTCTCAGCAGTTCCTGCTTTATATCTTCATGCGCTAACCGGCAAAGGAGCTCACTTGGTCACGGTAAATGATTATCTTGCACGCAGAGATGCCGGTTGGAATGCACCTATTTTTAGCCTTCTTGGTATGAGCGTTGGTTCTATAGTCCAGGAAATGAAATCTTTTATCTATGATCCTGAATACAACGACCCCAGTCATGGCGACGAGCGCCTGGCACACTTAAAGCCGGTTGAAAGAAAGTTAGCTTATGAAGCAGATATTACCTACGGAACAAATAATGAATTTGGTTTTGATTACCTACGGGATAATATGGTTTCTGAAACTTCCGAAATGTCGCAGCGCGGCCATTACTTTGCGATTGTTGATGAAGTAGATTCAGTATTAATAGATGAAGCCCGTACTCCACTTATCATTTCTGCCCCCGACACAGAACCGACTGATAAATATTATAAATTCGCAACCATGATCGAAAAATTAAATCCTGATACCGACTTTACCATCGATGAAAAGTCAAAAAGCGCTTCACTTACAGAACATGGTATAACTCGGGTTGAAAAAGTATTGGGCGTGGAAAACTTGTATGAAAAAGATTGGGAATCAATTCACCACATTGAAAATGCGCTTCGGGCAAAAACTTTGTATCTTCGTGATCGGGATTATGTGACCAAAGATGGACAGGTAATCATTGTGGACGAATTTACCGGGCGATTGATGTTTGGCAGGCGATGGAGCGATGGGCTTCACCAAGCAGTTGAAGCAAAAGAAGGCGTAACTATACAACAGGAATCCAAAACTTTAGCTACAATTTCATTTCAGAATTACTTCAGGATGTATGAATTTCTATCGGGAATGACAGGAACCGCTGCAACAGAGGCAGAGGAATTTAAAAAGATTTATGAATTGGAAGTTGTCGTAGTTCCTACAAATATGCCGATGGTCAGGCGTGATAATGCGGACTCAATTTATAAAAGTGTTCGAGCTAAGTACGGTGCAGTAATTAAAGAAATTGAAGAAGAAAGCTCTAAAGGTAGGCCGATTTTGGTCGGTACTACGTCTATTGAAAAGAATGAGATCATAAGCTCGTATTTAAAAAAGAAAAGGATTACTCATAACGTATTAAATGCAAAAAATCACGAGAAAGAGGCAATGATAATTTCCGAGGCTGGTAAACCGGGTGCGGTGACTGTTGCGACCAATATGGCAGGTCGAGGAGTAGACATAATTTTGGGCGGAACACCTCCGGATATGCCGCCGGGAATGGATAGGAAGAAGCACCAGGAAACGAAAGATTATAAAGCCTGGCAAAAAGCTCACGAGAGAGTAGTTGATGCCGGAGGACTTTATGTAATCGGAACCGAAAGACATGAATCACGTCGAATTGATAATCAACTTCGAGGGCGAACTGGTCGTCAGGGTGATCCCGGTTCATCTAAATTTTATCTTTCTTTGGAAGATGATCTAATGCGAATATTCGGAGGAGAGCAGATTGGTTCATTAATGAATAGACTTTCCTTGCCCGAAGACCAACCTATAGAAAATAGGTTAGTATCCCGTGCAATCGAGCAAGCCCAGGTAAAAGTAGAAGGATTTCATTTTGATGCCCGTAAGAACTTGGTTGAGTACGACAATGTAATTAACCAGCAAAGAGAGATCGTTTACAAACTTCGCCAAAGAGTACTTGAGGCAAAAAGTCTTAAGGAAGAGATTTTGGAAAAATTAGGAAATCAGTTGGATAAAATAATACTTTTAGCAACAAGTGTTGAAAATAATAAATTAGACAGCGAAAAGGTAGTAGTCGGAATATTGGATATTGTTCCTTTTGACGATGCATCAGTTGCAAGATTTAAGAAAGAAATTGAGAAGGCGGTAACGGAAGAAAATGTCCGCCAACTTTTAGTGAAAGTAGTTGACGATATTTATACAACTCGAGAGAAAGATTTAGGGGAGGATGCGACACGCCAAGTTGAAAAATTCGCCTACCTTGGTTCTATTGATAAACATTGGATAGATCATATTGACCACTTGGATGGATTAAGAGAGGGGGTAAGGCTTCGGGCATACGGACAAAGAGACCCTCTTATTGAATTTAAAAATGAGGCGTACGAGTTATTCGAAGGACTGTTAGACAGAATCGACGCAGAATTGTCTAGGAGGCTTTTTCGAATAGGCATTACCCGAATGCCCAGACCCGAAATTCCGCTTGAGGCTGCAACTACGAATGTGGACACCACAGATCAGACCGGGCTAGCTGATGTTGCTACTCCGGAATTGGGAGCAGAAAAAGGTAAGCCCGCTTTTGTAGGTAGTAGTTCGGCCTCAACTACCAGTAGCGCATTTGCGTCACCTACAACTAACAACTTACAACCTAATTTACTATCCACTGAACACGGTTCACAAAACATTGCGCCAAGGCGCAAAATCGGTCGCAACGATCCTTGCCCTTGTGGGGCAATTAACTCTGAAACAGGTAAACCTTATAAATACAAAAAGTGCGGTTTGATAAATGCACCTTATCATAGGGGTTAAAATATTGCTGGCTTGTCCCGCACTTGCGCCCTTGTGATGCGAGGATGTAGACCTCGAGAGCAAGTATAAGCCAGTGCTGGGATGCGGAAGCGGGAAAAAATGGAAACGCTGCCACTATCCTCAAGAAAGATCATAATTACGGCATATTTCTAAAATTTGATTAAATATACATACTCTTATGTAAGTAATAATTATAATTGCCGAAAGTCTAATACCTCCTCAGAGCGGTTGTTGTTATAAAAATACTACATCAAGAACCATATTGTATTAAATTTCTGTATGTTATATTTAATTGATGGCAAAAAAAAGCAAAAAGCTAGTTCAGAAAACCTTATATTTCGTAGGTGTGATAATTTGTATAGTCATTATCGTCTTTATATTCT
>Ga0209210_1000508_pt1 | contig 40681 bp, 41 predicted proteins | sample RifGroA1_FD_183991 | JGI IMG/M metagenome (GOLD analysis project Ga0209210, IMG submission 183991) | Contaminated groundwater microbial communities from Rifle, Colorado, USA - Rifle Groundwater A1 (SPAdes) (version 2) | ecosystem: Environmental > Aquatic > Deep subsurface > Groundwater >...
AGAAAAACAATGTCAGTGATTCGTGGAGATATGATAATTTGGGTCTTATCCAATGTCATAGGATTTGCTTTGGTCTTTATGGGATTTATTGGTCCGGCGTTGGCTGCGTTTTATAATTTTGCTTCAGATTTCCTGCCATTGATTAATTCCGCTCGTCTTTTCAGAGACAAGAAAAAGGGTATATAATTAAAATAATAATTAGTTAATTTATTAAAATTATGTTTGAACTCAATGGCAAAGTCGCTTTGGTTACAGGTGCACGTCAAGGAATGGGCAAGGCTCACGCGTTAGCATTAGCAGGACAGGGGGCAAAGGTCGTGGTTACTAACAGAACAATTGAAGGATGTCAGGCTGTTGTTGATGAGATAACTTCAAAAGGAGGCGAGGCAGTGTGTTTTGGAATGGATGTTACCAGTAAGGTTGAGGTTGACCAAGTTTTTGATGAGGTTATTAAAAAATATGGCCGACTGGATATTCTTGTAAACAATGCGGGGATATTTGTTCCAAAGCCAGTGTTGGAAATGACTGAAGAGGAGTGGACACAAACAATCGATGTGAATCTTAAGGGTCAGTTTCTTTGTGCTCAACGTGCAGCTAAAGAAATGTTAAAAAACAAATGGGGAAGAATTATTAATATTGCCTCAATAGCATCTGGCGGTACCGGAATAGGGTTTCCTGGCAGTACGCACTACGTCGCTTCAAAAGGGGGAATAATAGGAATGACTGAGGCGTTAGCGATTGAGTTGGCTGACTATGGTATAAATGTAAACGCTATCGGACCAGGCATGATTGATACTCCAATGGTTCGCGAGCCAGGAAAAGAATTACCAAAAGAAGATAGTGAGTTGTTATCAAAAAGTATTCCACTTAAGAGGATTGGAAAACCCGAAGAGGTTTCTGCAATGGTTGTATTTTTGGCATCAGAAGAAGCGAGTTATGTAACCGGTGCCACTTTCTATGTAGACGGCGGTTGGTTGGCCAGTTAATTTGTCGGATTTTTAAATGTGACAACAAAAATATGGGATTTGTAACAAATATTGAAAAGGATTCATTGGACAATAAAAACTTTAGAAAAGTTTTGTATACCACCAAGAACAGTCAGTTGGTGGTGATGTCTTTGTTGCCCAAAGAAGAAATAGGTGAGGAGATTCATCAATTAGATCAATTTATAAGAGTAGAGAAAGGACAAGGTAAAACTGTTTTGAATGACGTTGAGTACGAACTATCTGATGGTTTTTGTGTTGTAGTTCCAGCTGGGACTAAGCACAATATCATCAATACTTCTGAAACAGAAGAGATGAAACTCTATACCGTCTATTCTCCACCCAATCATAAAGACGGCACTATCCACGTCACCAAAGCAGAGGCAGAAGCCAGTGAAGCAACCCTTGAGCAAAGCGAAAGGAGCAGTCGCCGTATGACGGAACACTTTGACGGTCAGACCACAGAGTAGGTTCTAGTTGACAAAAAGGGGGTTTTGATATATACTCTATATATAACTAAATCTCTTCGGGTTTTATAGGGTATTTGTACCCTACGGCAAAGTCCTCAAAACTTTATCTGGAAACTCATGAGACAATACGGTCCGTATTTTAATTTTGACCGTAGTTGGGTTTTCCAATGTTAAAAACAAGTATGTCTACAAGAAATTTTAGTAATAGAAGATTTAAAACAACATCTTCTGGCAGGCCAACATTTAAAAGAGGGGGAAACTCTTCCGGTTTTGGTGGTCGCAAAAAGAATACTGGAGACTATATAAATCCAGCACTATTCATAAACAAAGCGGTAATTACCGAAGAAATTGAGCATTTCGTTCCTGAGCATAATTTTCAGGATTTTAATGTTGATTTAACCGTAAAGAAAGCCATTGCTTCAAAGGGTTATATTACCCCAACTCCTATTCAGGATAGAGCTATCACTCACATTTTGAGCGGTTCTGATGTCGTTGGAATTGCCAATACTGGTACAGGAAAAACAGCGGCATTCTTAATACCGTTAATAAACAAAGTTGTTTTAAATCGCAGAGAAATGGTTTTAGTCGTGGTTCCTACCAGAGAACTTGCGTTGCAGATAGAAGATGAACTGCAGGGTTTTACAAAAGGAATGAGAATCTTTTCAGTTTGCTGCGTGGGAGGGGCCAGTATTGGTCGCCAGATTTCACATTTAAGAAGTAATTATAACTTTATAATCGGTACTCCAGGACGATTGAAAGATCTTATTGAGCGCAGATTTATTCGTCTCTCTGATTTCAAAACCATTGTTTTGGATGAAGCAGACAGAATGCTTGATATGGGATTCATCAATGACATGCGTTTTGTAATGGCGGGAATGCCAAAAGAAAGACAAACACTATTCTTTTCGGCTACTCTTTCACGCGATATTGATAGACTTATTGCTGAATTTTTACGTCAGCCTATTAGAATTTCAGTAAAAACAAGAGACACTTCAAAAAATGTGGAGCAGGATGTTATTCGTGCAGATGGAAAAGATAAAGTAGAAATTCTTCATGAATTATTGGCTCACTCAGATTTCAGCAAGGTGCTTATATTTGGAAGAACTAAACATGGCGTAGAACGTCTTTCACAGACTCTTTCCAGACGAGGATTTAAGGCCGAGTCTATTCATGGCAACAAAAATCAATCTCAACGCCAAAAAGCGCTTAGTTTGTTTAAGTCTAGTCTCATTCAGATTCTAGTCGCAACCGATGTCGCTGCTCGAGGTCTTGATATCGCTGATGTTAGTCATGTAATAAATTTTGACTTACCTGCAACATATGACGATTACGTCCATCGCATAGGCCGAACCGGCCGAGCTGATAAGCGAGGCAAAGCTCTCACCTTCCTAGACTAATTTAAAAACCCCCGAGAAAGGGGGTTTTTAAATGTTGGCATTTTGCTTGCGTTAATTTGTAGTAAAAATTAGAATAAGAACATATCGTGTTAACATTTTATTCTCTTATTATTTTAGGATATCTAGTCGGCTCACTATCGCCGGGTTATTTTTTTGGCAGTGTGGTCAAGGGAATTGATATTAGGAATTACGGAAACCACAACACCGGAGCCACTAATACGTATTTTGTTATCGGACCAGTCTATGGAATTTTTGCCGGAATTTTTGATTTTTTAAAAACACCCGTTGTTTATTATTTAAGCCTAAGTTGGCTTAGCCCAGACATGGCTATTCTTGTTGGATTGGCTGGAGTGGTTGGGCATATTGCACCGTCTTATATTGGATTCAGAGGAGGAAAGGGCGTGGCTTCATTGGCGGGACTATGTTTTGTCACTCTTTTCTTTACGCAATCAATTTACGCATTATTATTGGTTATTGGGTTTATTGTTTATTCTATTAAGGTCGCTACCGTTAAAATGATATTGCCAATGAGGCATTTGTTAAAACTTGGCGCCTTGATATTCCCTTTGGGTCTAATTGTAATTTCAACCACTATCGTCACCAAGGTGGTAGTTATTTTTCTTGGGGTCGCTGTTTTGGTTGATGTGGTCAGATTAACAATTCCAACTCTTAATAAAAAATACTTAGAATTAAAAACATTTGCGCGGACAAAAGAGGAAAGGCGATTGTCGGGATATAGTATCTTCTTGTTTAGTGCGCTTGTGGTAATTAGTTTATTTCCCAAAGAAATTGCCGTAATAAGTTTAACGTTTTTTATATTGAGCGATACTTTTGCCCCGTTCAGTAAAATGATTAGTTTCTTGCCACAACAACCCATTCTTGGGCACAAAACCATTGCCGGAGCCATTGTTATTTTTACCATTTCCCTGGTGGCTGGCTTGTTCATTCAATCTCTGACATCACTCGTTTTGCCACTTAACACCTTGCTCATGGGAGCACTATTTGTGGCAATATTAGATCATTTTTCTTTCATACTAGACGACAACATCTTAGTTCCACTTGGTAGTGCCATGTTGTTAAATATGATATTATATTTGTAGATAGATTTTTAAGTAAGAAGAAAAACATGAATGAAAAATTACAACAAAGTCCTCCTTCTCCAGAATCAACACAAGACAAAATAACTCGCTTGCTGAGAGAAATAAAAGAACGCATGGATGTGTTAGATTTTCATGAGGAAATGGTTCCCTTTGCAGAAAAAATAAAGGAAAATAATCCCGACTATCAGCAATATCGATGCTATCATCAACTTAAAGGCAGTACTCCTCGTGAGGGCCATGAAATGATCGAGGGTGATTTTGATGGTGAATATTCTATCGTGGCATTTTTGGAGGGATTTCTTAAGGATTAAGTTTTAAAAGACGAATTTGGTTAATGTTTAGCTAAAACAAAACAGGCCGAGAGGCCTGCCTTGTTTTAGCCTTTCACAATCAACAGAAAGATTGGATTAAGAACTCTTGAGTACGCTGCTGGCTTGTGGATTTGGTGTAATGATATATAATATTTTTCAGTATTTTAATAAGAAAAGAAGTGTGTTCCATGTCTTCTAATCCTCAAGGTCTACTACAAAACTTAAATTCAACTTACACCGAACTCCATCAAAAATTTGAAGAGTTGTTTTGGACTTTCAAGATGGGCGACCATTCAGTAGAAGAAGCAATGAACGAAGCGGAAAAGGCGAGAGATCTTTTTAGATCTGACGCGGGGAATCTGAACCTCGTAAAAGAGGTTTTAACCACTTCCAGTCTTACTATTCAGGAGCGCGAACGATTAAAAGTTTGGCAAAACTTCTTTCAGATGTATCAAACACCACCGGGATTAACTTCATTGAGGGACAAAATTGCAACTCTTGAGGGAGAGGTTGCCAAGAAATTTGCCACAAGAGTTGAGGGCTATAAAGATCCCAAGACTGGTGAATTTATTCCCGCTTCAAAGGGAAAAATGAGGATGATAATGAGAACTAATTCTGATGAGGACGTAAGAAAGGCGTGCTTTGGTGCTTTGGAAAACATGTCTCTTGATGCTGTTCAGGAATATGTTGAGTTGGTGAATATGCGCAATCAATTTGCCAAGGCATTAGGCTATGACGATTTTTATGCCTACAAGCTTTATTTAAGTGAAGGAATGACCAAGAATGACGTGTTTGACGTCTTTGGAGAGATTTACGAAAGAACTAAATACGCCCTTGAAGACCTAAGAGAATTGGAGGCAACTAAGCCCGGATTAAGAAAACCATGGAATTTTGGTTTCATGATGAGTGGTAGTTTTACTCTTGAAGAAGATCCCTATTTTAATTTCGATGAAGCATTAATGCTTTGGGGCAGGTCCTTTGCGTCTCTCGGAATTAACTATAGGGGCGGAAAACTTCAGCTTGATTTACTAGACAGACAAGGCAAGTATAATAATGGTTTTTGTCATTACCCAAGTATCGTAAATTTCAATGACGGAAAACGTAACCCTGGTGCTGCTAATTTTACTTGTAATGTTGTTTATGGTCAGCCTGGAGCAGGTTCGCAGGGAATGGAAACCTTGTTTCATGAGGGAGGACACGCGGCTGATCGTCTTGCAAGTGAACAGGTAGATGTATGCCTTAACACAGAATGGCCACCCGCATCTATTGCATGGGCAGAAACTCATAGTCAATTTTTGGACACCATGTTTTCAAGCATTGAGTGGAAGATTAGATACTTAAAAAATAAAGACGGAGATTCTTATCCGTTTGAATTGTTTGAGAGGAAAGCCAGACAAGTTAGAATATTGTCACCACTTGGTCTTAATCACATTATGATGGTGTCTGAATTTGAAAAGAGGGTTTATGAAGAAACGGACCTTACTTCTGAAAAAGTGATAGAAATAGCCAAAGAAGTGAGTCGGAAGTATACAGATTATAGCGAGGATACTTTGTTGATTCTCTCCGTTCCTCACATCTATGATTGGGAAAGTTCGGCCTACTATCACTCATATGGCTTAGCAATATTAGCGCTTAGTCAGTGGAGACAGTATTTCTACAAAAAGTATGGGTATGTTGTAGACAATCCCAGCGTGGGTGATGAAATGGCTAATGTCTGGAAGCTTGGTTCCTCAAAACTTTTCCCTGAATTTGTCAGGATAGCTACTGGCAAGAAGCTTTCTCCGGAGGCATTTATTGAAGATGTCACTATGAATATTGACGATTATATTGCGAGAGCAAAAAAAAGAACCGAAAGATTGAAACTAGTTTTAGGCCGAACTGGTCCAGTGAACCTCAACGCTGAGATAAGGATGGTTCATGGGAAGGAGTTGGTTGCCGACAATTCCATAAGTTTTGAAGATATGGTCCAGAAATATAAAGAATGGCTACACAAGCAAGTTGATTAAAAAGTAAATCCCACCCTTAGGTGGGATTTTTTGGGATTTAATTTAATAAAACCTGATTGTCTATCTTGTGAATAAAGGGGTATAATGGACATATGAATAAACCACAATATGGTCAGTATGGTCAGTATGGTCAGTATGGCAAATACTCAGTATTTGCGGTCGTTTTTGCCTTAGTTTTCTTGGCTTCTTCTGTTGTTTTTGCAGATAGCGCCTCAAGGGGACAGGGCAAGGAGCGTGTTAGTGAAGTTTCCAAAATTGTTCTTGAATTAAAAAAGGTTGCTGGTCGAGATAGCAATATCGGTCAGGAGGTTAGTAAAATTGCCAAAGAACAGGAAGATTCATCAAAGAAAATTGAAGAGGCAATGGACAAGGTAGATACGGTTGGTAAATTCAGGACAGTATTCATAGGAACAGATTACAAAAATTTGGGTGCTCTTAGAAGTGAGCTTGTTAAAACCCAAAATGTAATTGACCGACTCACTAAGGCCATAGAACGAACTACCGATCTTAATGTTAAAGCCGACCTTCAGAAGCAAATAGATGCACTTAAGGCAACCTTAACAAAAACTGAGACTTTTGCTAAAGATCATGAAGGTCAGTTTAGTTTCTTGGGCTGGTTTGTTAAACGGTTTAATAAATAAATTAATTATTTAAATAGTAAACATATGAATATGATCATGACTATCCTAATTGTTTTGGTGGCAGTATGGTTTTTGGGATTCATTATTTTTCCAGTACTTGGGGCGCTCATCCATCTTTTGTTGGTTGCGGCTGTCATTATGGTTCTGTGGAGAGTTATTCAAGGCAAAAACCCATTCAAATAGGACACTTAAAACAAAAAGCATTTCTACACAGAGATGCTTTTTGTTTTGTGGAAAAAATATTTAAAAAGTGTATAATATTAACATAATCGTTATGATAAAATTTATTAAGGATAATATTTTATACATTGCTTGGATTACAGCCGTACTTTCAATGGTTGGTAGTTTATATTTCAGTGAAGTTTTAGGCCTTGCTCCTTGTTCTCTTTGTTGGTATCAAAGAATTGTCTTATATCCGTTGGTACTGATTATAGGCATGGGAATCATAAAAAAAGACAGGCATTTTTATGACTACGCATTACCGCTGAGTGTCATAGGTGGTGCCATGGCTTTATATCAGAATTTACTGTATTACAGTGTCATATCAGCAAGTTTAACGCCTTGTACTTTTGGTGTGTCATGTGTTACAAGGTACATAAGCTTGTTGGGTTTTATTGATATACCCCTCTTAGCACTTTTTGCTTCTATTATAATTACAGCAACATTATTAATTCATAAAAAACATGTCCAAAGAAACTAAAATTATTTCAAGTATCGGTATTGTATTTTTCGCCTTGTTTGCACTCTTGATTTACAATACAAGCAACGAATCCAAACCAATTGCTGATTCCAATTTGCTAATTGGTCAAGGAAGTCATATGACTGGTACCAAAGAGGCCAAGGTAAACATTGTTGAGTTTGCCGACTATCAATGTCCGGCATGTGCTTATGCCAATCCTATTATTCAAAGGATTATAAACATCTACAAAGAAAACCCAAACGTAAATTTTGTTTCCAGAAATTTTCCCCTTCCTCAACATGCCAATGGTATGATTTCTGCCCAGGCAGCTGAGGCCGCAGGAGCCCAAGGAAAATTTTGGGAAATGGGCAACATGCTTTATGAGCACCAGAACGAGTGGTCTGGAAACCCAAAAGCATTAGAAATGTTTGCCAGCTATGCTAAAGAGCTCGGATTAGACGTTAAGGCATTTGCGGATTCCGTTAGTCAGAATAAGTTTAAGGATGTTATTGAAAAAGATCTTTCCGATGCCCGAGCCCTTGGTGTTAACTCAACACCGACATTTTTCATTAACGGAGAAAAATTTGAAGGGGGACTAAGCTTTGATGCATTTAAGAAAAAAATAGACGAGAAGCTCCAGTAAATTTTTAAACTATCATTAAACGCCCTCAGCTGTGTGGCTGAGGGCGTTTCTGTATTTAAGCGCTTCCTGCTTGTGAAATTTGTTAAAATGTGTTATAATAAGTGACTATGATAAATAAAATGAAAAACTTAATAATTAAATCTTGGAGATTTCTAAAAACTTATAAAAAAACCTCAATTACTATTGCCATCGCCATTCTTCTTTTGGGGTGGTTTTCTTTTGGACGCACAGAGAAAGAGGTTTATAAAGCAAAGGCGATTGAAAGAGGTTCGGTGATTCAGGAGGTAAGTGTGTCGGGCAGAGTTGTCTCCTCTCAGTTTGTTGATCTTTCTTTTGAAAAAGGTGGTAAGGTGTCATACGTGGCTTTTATAAATGGTCAGAAAGTAAATTCTGGTGCTCTGATTGCTCAACTCAATGCCAGCGATGCTCAAAAAACGCTTAGGGATGCTCAGCTTAATCTTGAGAATGCAAAAATAGCTTTGAGCAAACTCCGATTGAATAATCAAAACGATATTCCCAAGATTCTGGATACAATAATTACTGCTCAAAACAATCTTGATACAGCTTATCAAAATGGGTTTAATGAAGTTTCCGATTCTTTTCTTGATTTGCCAGCCACCATTTCAGGCATAAAAGGTGTGCTTCTCGATAATAATAAAATAGAATCAGGCAATTCTAATGTTAATGGTTATTTAAACTTAGCACTTGGCAATGATAAAGAAGTCATGGATTTTTTGTTGAAAAAAACGGTTGATGAATATAATGTTGCCGATAAGTCTTACGAAGTTAATCTTGAGCATTATAACAACACAACAAGATCATCATCTCCAGAAGCTTTAATAGCACTTATAAATGAGACACTAGAAACAGTCAAAAAAATGTCTCAAGTAGCAAGAGATGAGCAGATAGTGCTTGATACCACCGTAGATAATTTACGAGATAATAATTCTTCTGCACCAATACCATCCCCAATAGCATCATATCAATCTGAGGTCGTAAGATATATAAACCAACTAAACTCTCATTTAACGAGTCTTACAAACATTCAAAACTCCATAACCTCTAATAAGCAAGCATTGGCAAGTTCGCAAAGATTATTGGATACAGAACAACAGAGCAATCCTCTTGATATTGCCAGTCAGGAAAACATTGTAAGGCAGAGCGAATCTGCCGTAAGAGATGCTCTTGATAATTTGGCCAAATATTCAATTCGGGCACCGTTTAATGGAATGGTGGTTAATATAGATGTAAAAGTTGGTCAGCTTGTTTCCCCACAAAGCCCCGTCGCTTCTATTGTTGGAGATGCTAAGTTTCAAATTGAAACAAACATATCAGAGGCCGATATTGCTAAAATTAAAATTGGAAATAATGCGACAGTGACATTAGATGCTTATGGAAAAGATTACAAGTTAAAGGCTAAAGTTGTTCACATTGATCCAGCAGGACAAGTCATGAATAGTGTTGCAACCTACAAGGTAACCTTGGAATTTGATGAAAATAATCCCAAACTACTTTCAGGTCTCACTGCCGATGCTGAAATTCAAACCAATAAAAAGGATGATGTTGTCTACGTTTCAAGTCGAGATATTATAACTAAAGATGGAAAGAAATTTGTGAGAATTTATGTTTCCCAAAAAGATGCTTCATATAACTTAGCAAACCTTGCGGTTGTGGCATCCACTAAAGAAGGAAAGGTGGTTGAGGTTCCTGTGGAAACAGGGTTAAGAGGTTCTGATGGCAAAACAGAAATACTGTCTGGTTTGAAAATTGGAGATAACGTTGTCAATAAATCCTCGGTGAAATAATTTAAAGATGCCCTCTCTTATTGAAATAAAAAATTTAACTAAGATATATCACGACAATGAAATAGAAACTGTCGGTCTTGATGATATCAGTATTAGTATTGAAGAAGGAGAATTTGTTGCGATTGTTGGTCCTTCAGGATCGGGCAAGTCAACGCTCCTTCAGATTCTTGGCTGTCTAGATAGACCAACATCGGGTCAGTATTTGATTGAGGGTAAGTTGTTGGACAACTATAGCGATGATGAGCTTGCTTACCTTAGGAATAATAAAATGGGTTTTGTGTTCCAAGCATTTAACCTTCTTCCTCGTATTTCGGTTTTAGAAAATATTAAATTGCCTCTCGTTTATGCTGGCATAAGAGAACCAGAAAGAACAAGAATTGCTTCTGGTTTGGTTGAGTTAGTGGGTCTTCAGGATCGAGCCGATTATAAAACTTCAAAACTTTCGGGAGGGCAAAAACAAAGGGTTGCCATTGCTCGTGCTCTTGTGAATAACCCTAAAGTTATTTTTGCCGATGAGCCAACTGGCAACTTGGATTCAAAATCAGGTGAAGTGGTATTAGATTTTTTACAAAAACTGAATGATCAAGGCCACACAATCATTATTGTTACCCATGAAACCTATGTGGCCCAATCTGCTAAAAGAATGATAAGGGTAAAAGATGGAAAAATTGAGTTGGATCAGCTTGTAACCAACAGGAGATTGGTTGGTTCAGGTCTCATGAAATAAATTATGGATTTTAAAGATATTCTAAAAATGGCGATATCGGGGCTTACGACACATAAAGCAAGAACAATGCTTACTGTTCTCGGGATAGTTATTGGTATCGCCGCTATTACAATAGTTACCTCCCTCGGTGGAAGTGCTCAGGGGTTTATTCTTGGAGAGCTTGAAAGTTTTGGTTCTAATAATATTTTTGTAATACCAGGGAAAGAAGGAGATTTTAGTGAGGGCAGTGTGCTTACTGATTCTTTGCACGATAAAGATGTTATTGCTCTTCGCAACAAGATCAATGTCCCAGAAGCTGATTTAATTGTGCCTTTTGTTTTTGGACCAGCAAATGTGTTTTTTGAGTCCGAAGAATTCTATGGATCTCTTTTGGGTGCTTCTCCTGGCAATCAGACTATAGATAAATTAGAACTTTCAGATGGGGAATTTATTAATGATGAGGATGTGGATCAAAAATCAGCTGTTGTTGTTCTGGGTTCAAAAGTTAAGGAAGAACTTTTTGGAGAGTCGGATGCTGTTGGTGAGAAAGTTAAAATAAAAGACAGGTCATACCGTGTTATCGGGGTTCTTGAGCCTAAGGGACAGTCTTTGTTTTTGGATTACGACAAAGTTGTCATAACTCCTTACACAACGGCTCAGCAGTATATTTTGGGGTATGATTACATTCAAAGAATAATTATCAGAACCGCAGATTCTTCTCTTTTATCAGACATGGTTGAAAGTGTGAGGAATACAATAAGAGATAGTCATGGTCTGGAAGAGGGCCAAACTGCTGATTTTTATGTACAAACACCAGAGGGGGCTGCTAAAACTTTTACTCAAATAACCGATATGCTTACCATTCTCCTTGCTTCAATAGCTGGAATTTCTTTGGTTGTCGGAGGGGTGGGAATAATGAATATAATGCTTGTTTCTGTAACTGAGAGAACAAGAGAAATAGGACTCAGAAAAGCTTTGGGTGCTAAAAACAAGGATATTCTTTTCCAGTTTTTGGTTGAGGCGATAATTTTAACAGCAAGCGGAGGTATTATCGGAATTATTTCAGGCTCATTAATAAGTTATGCAGGAACTATTTTAATTAATAAATTTGCCGGACTGAATTTCCCTTTTTCTTCACCTTGGTCGGGTGCATTGTTGGGCGTAGGAGTCTCTACTGTAATAGGATTTATTTTTGGTATATATCCAGCTCGTCGAGCATCTATGAAGAGCCCCATCGAGGCTTTGCGTTACGAATAGGCAACTAGAGTCCTAAACTTTTTAGAAAGGTTTTGAGTTCTTCTCCGCCGATAGATCTATGACTACCAGGGGGTAGTTTTTCTAGACGAATATTCATTATTCTAGTTCTCTTGAGATCTCGAACTTCGTTATGAAGAGCAACACACATTCTTCTGATTTGATGTTTCTTGCCCTCGGTTAGGGTTATTCTGAAAGTAAAGTCATTCACGATTTCAATTTTACAATTTTTTGTCTTATATCCTTCTATGTCCACACCCGCCTCCATTTTTTGTTTGAAGTTGGCTCTTAGTTTTTCTTTAGTTGAAACTACGTATTCTTTTTCATGGGCATATTCAGGGTTAAGAAGTCTGTCGGTGACTCTTCCATCATTTGTTAGGAGCATTAGACCATGAGAATCTTTGTCTAATCGGCCAAGAGGAAATATGTCTTTATTGAGAAAGATTGGAGTATCTGTTGTTTCACCTACGGGCTTATTGTAAGCAAAATAAAGATAGCCTGTAGGCTTCTTGCTTTTTAATACTTCCACAATATCTTTCTCGTTAACCTTGTCTCCAAGTTCTGCAAATCTTCCGTTGATTAGAACCTGCTTCTTTTGGACAAGCTCATCTCCGCCTCTGCGGGTAGAGTGCTTTTGCCAAGCAAGATACTGGTTTATGCGCATTGGGAATTTGGGGTCTTTCATATCTTCACCACTTTACCACAAAATTGGCATTAAGCACTATTTTGAGTATAATTAGGTTTAACATTGATAGGGTATAAGAAATGTCTAAATCGCTCACAATTTTACTAGTCGCCTTATTTGTCGCCATCCCCCTAGTGGCTCTTTTGGGTTTTCATGAAAGCTGTTCTGAACAAGCCTGTCACATACTCATGACCAGTCTTTTTATAATGACATCAGTGTCGGTTATGTTTGTTGTATTTTTAACCACACAAATAATCAACAAGGAACTTATTCTCGGAACTTTTTATAATGAAGAAATATTTCTCCCGCCTCGTTTTTAGTAATCGGGGGATTCTCTTTTCGGTAAGATTTAATTATTTGTCCCAAATTGGGCAATTCAACGCAAAATGAATAAAAAGACATATAACGTAAAAGGCATGCATTGTCGTTCCTGTGAGATATTGGTAGAAGACAATATCGTCTCCAAGGTTCAAGGAGTTAAAAAGGTTGATGTTAATTATCACAAAGGCATTGTTAAGGTTTACTACAATCAGCAAAACATTTCTGATGGACAAATTAGAAAGGCGATAGAAGATTCTGGATATAGTATGGGGATAGGATTAAAAGAATCTTTTTTGTCCAAAGATTCCATGACTTACATAGAATTATTCTTTGCCGGCGGAGTTTTGTTGTTCATTTATTTTCTAATGAAAATATTTGGATTATTTAATTTGAGTTATGGGTTTAGTGATTCGCCAGGATTGGTCGTAGTTCTCTTGATTGGTCTAACCGCTGGAATTTCTACTTGCATGGCTTTGGTTGGAGGAATTGTTCTTGGTATTTCTGCTCGACACGCCGCTTTGCATCCAGAGGCTACGCCGGTTCAAAAATTTCGTCCCCATTTGTTTTTCAATGCGGGACGCATGGCCTCCTATCTTCTTTTAGGTGGCGTAATTGGTCTGGTTGGTTCAGTGTTTCGTTTCTCAAGTCCAGTTTTAGGGACGTTGATAGTGTTAGTGGGAGTGGTTATGTTGTTTTTGGGACTAAAACTCATTGAGATTTTTCCACGCTTAAAAAGTTTTACTTTGCCCAAAGGTCTTAGTCGACTTTTTGGCATAAATCGTGAAAATCAAGAATATAGACACAGAGATTCTTTTTTATCTGGAGCGGCAACCTTCTTTTTGCCCTGTGGTTTTACTCAAGCAATGCAGTTGTATGCCGTAAGTACCGGTAGTTTTACCAGAGGAGCTCTTATTATGGGCTTGTTCGCTTTGGGGACGATGCCCGGACTTTTGGGGATAGGAGGAATAACCTCTGTCATAAAAGGTTGGTTCAAGGGATACTTCTTTAAATTTGCTGGACTGGTAGTTATGGTTTTGGGGGTACTAAATATTTCCTATGGCTATAATTTAACCGGAATTGTCTTGAATTTTCCAAGCACTCCAAAACAGGAAGAGGTAAGTGGAATATTTGAAGATGGAAAGCAGGTTGTAAAAATAACCCAATTTGGTAATGGATACTCTCCAAACAAGGTCACGGTAAAAGTAAATGTTCCTGTTAAATTGCTTGTGAATGCGACTAATCTTTATTCTTGTTCAGCAAGCTTTCTGATTCCGAAGTTCAATATTTTTACCAGCCTACAAGAGGGAATTAATGTAATAGAATTTACCCCAACAAATACAGGCCCAATTAAATTCAGTTGCTCAATGGGTATGTACACGGGAGTAATTAATGTAATTAATTAATAAAACAAATTATATGAATCCCGCACTTATTGAGCATATGCAGCGTGATAGGTGTCGTCAAAGATGCGGGATATAATGAATTAATTAAATAATCGAGGATTGTGCATCTAATTCAGCTGCATAGGAAAGCTCAATGCTCGATAAGTGCGGGATGAACGAAACTATTATTACAATATCAGGAGTTGTCGGTATGATTTTTGTGTTTTGGTTTTTTCTTTTAAAGAAAGAAAACAAGGTTATAGCTTCTGGTTCAATAGACATAACCGTTAAGGGTGGATATATCCCCGATGTAATTTCTATACCAAAAGGAAAAACCATGAAACTTAACTTTACTCGCGAAGACCCCTCGAGTTGCTTAGAAGAAGTTGTGTTGGGAGATTTCAAGATACGAAAATATTTGCCACTCAATAAAAAAGTTGAAATTGAAATTACTCCCAAACAGGCGGGAGAGTTTAATTTTACCTGTGGGATGAACATGTTTCACGGTAAAATTATTGTAACCGAATAAATATAACCATGAATAAAATTAAAAAAACTTTCTCAATTAAAGGGATGCATTGTGCCTCGTGTGTTTTGATAATTGAGAAGTCACTAAAAAATACTGAAGGCGTATCGGAGGCAAATGTTAATTTGGTAACCGAAAAAGCCACGATTGTATATGATTCAGACAAGGCGACGGATGATAAATTAATTTCAGCGGTGGCCAATGTTGGTTATAAGGCATTTATTAAAGAAGAATTTCGTTCTGAAGATCAGGAGTGTGTAGAAAAACAAAAAGAATTAAATGATTTACGCACAAGAGTGATTGTGAGTTTGGGGTTAGGTTTTTTGGTTTTATGGGGAAGCTTTCCTGCTTTGATGGATACAGCCCCATCAATCTTAAAAAATTTCTGGATTCAATTAATTTTGGCAACACCAGTTCAGTTTTGGGCGGGATGGATTTTCTATCGGGCAACCATTCCAGCGTTGAAGCATCGGACCGCAAACATGGACACCCTTGTTGTTATTGGAACTACGGTTGCTTATGGATATTCAGTTTTTGTAACCATGTTTCCGCAAATTGTTGAAAACATTGGCGTTGAGCCGATGCCATACTTTGATGTGGCCACGATTATTATTGGATTGATTCTTTTGGGTCGCTATTTTGAGGCCAAGGCCAAATCGGGAACCTCTGAAGCTATTAAAAAACTTATTGGTTTACAAGCGAAAACCGCTCGAGTGATAAGAGATAATAAAGACCTGCCTGCCGGCAGGCAGGAATTAGATATTCTTATCAGCGAAGTCGTTATGGGAGATTTGATAAGAGTTCGACCTGGAGAAAAAGTTCCTGTAGACGGAATAATTATTGAAGGTGAATCGTCTATTGATGAATCAATGATAACTGGAGAAAGTATTCCTGTAGACAAAACAAAAGATGACATTGTCGTTGGGGCAACCATTAATAAGACTGGTACATTTATTTTTAAGGCCACCAAAGTTGGTTCGGACACGATGTTGGCCCAGATAATTAAAATGGTTCAGGAGGCTCAGGGTAGTAAGGCTCCTATTCAGCGTTTGGCAGATTTAGTTTCTTCTTATTTTGTTCCCATTGTTATCATGTTGGCTATCGCCACATTTGTCGTGTGGTACGATTTTGGACCAGAACCAGTTTTGCTCAGAGCCATCTTAAGTGCTGTTACGGTATTGATAATTGCTTGCCCGTGCGCTATGGGACTAGCAACGCCTACGGCGATTATGGTTGGGACGGGTAAGGGGGCAGAGCATGGCATATTGATTAAAGATGCAGAGAGTTTAGAAATTGCCCATAAAATTAACACTGTAATTTTTGACAAAACTGGCACACTGACTAATGGTAAGCCGGAGGTTACAGATGTTATTGCCACATCTGATTTGAGTAAAGAAAAAATATTGGAATTGGCTGTTTCTCTTGAAAAAGGATCAGAGCACTCTTTGGCGGACAGTATTATCCGAGAAGCTGAAAAGCAAAACATTTCCAGCGTTGCGATTAAAAACTTTAAAGCAATTCCTGGCCATGGGGTTGAGGGTTTTGTGGATGATAGAAAAATAATATTCGGCAATAAAAAATTAGCAGAAAAAGAAGGAATTGAAGTGAGTGCTTATGAGACCGAAAATAATAGACTAGAAGAAGGTGGTAAAACTGTAATGATGCTCGGATTTGAAAACAAACTGGTCGGTTTAATTGCTGTTGCCGATACCGTAAAAGAAAGTGCAAAAAAGGGGATTGAGGCTCTTGTAAAACTTGGAATAGAGCCTGTTATGTTAACTGGGGACAACGAAAGAACGGCTCGTGCTATTGCGAGTCAGGTTGGAATCAAAAGAATTTTAGCTGAAGTGTTGCCAGAAGAAAAAGAAGCAGAGGTTAAAAAAATTCAGGCCGAAGGAAAATTTGTTGCCATGGTTGGGGATGGTGTTAATGACGCACCAGCACTAGCTCAGGCTGATGTGGGCATAGCCATGGGAAGTGGAACTGATGTGGCTATTGAGGCTGCGGATATAACTTTGATAAACAAAGATTTGAAATCTGTGGCCATGGCCATTCAGTTGTCTAAAAGAACCATGAGAACGATAAGACTAAATTTGTTTTGGGCTTTTGGATACAACATAATTCTCATTCCTGTTGCGATGGGGGTTTTGTATCCATTTTTTGGACTTCTCTTGAATCCAATTTTTGCTTCAGTTGCTATGGCTTTTAGTTCAATTTCAGTGGTCTCTAACTCACTCCTATTAAAGAGATATAGGGCAAATTAATTTCACCTGAAAGTCTGGGTAAACCCCCACACTTTGTGGGGGTTTACCATCAAAATTCAAAGTGGTAGGATTGGTCATTAATGGATAAATCTATTATCGTCAAAAAAAGTCCCATAGTAATCGTCAAAAATTTTATTTTGCTTCAGGGCATGGCAGTCGTCGCTTTTTTTATTGCCGGAGCGATAGCTGATTATGGAGAAATTTATACCTCTTTGTTTATTTCTCGCACGATATCATTTCGTATTGCTGAAGCCTTGCTCATCTTTTCAGCTGAAACGGCGATTGTGTTTTTTATATTTTTCCGATGGTATCGGGAATCTTTTCAAATCCGCAAAGGTGAGATTGTGCATACTCGTGGTGTTTTATATCGTCACAGAACAGCGATTCCCCTTGATAATGTTATTTCAGTAAGTCATCGTCAAAGTCCTCTTGGAAAACTTACTAAATATGGAACGATAGAACTAACAAACAGCAATGTAAATAAAAAGATTAGATTAGAAAATGTCCCAACTCCTGAAGAATACGTAGATTTAATTTTAAAATTCAAAAGATTTTCAGCTAACAACAAAAATGAAGCCGAAGCTATTAACACAAAGGCTGGTGTTTTAGATTTTTTAAATAAAGACGAACACGAGAATTTGGAATTTAAAAGCACTTTTCGCTGGGACATGAGACAAAATACAGTAAATAAAGTTCTTGAAAAATCAGTAATGAAAACTATTGCTGCGTTTCTTAATTCTCAGGGTGGACATTTGGTAATAGGAGTAGACGATAAAAAAACAATTGTGGGTTTGGCTTCTGATTATGGCTCCCTCATCAAAAAAGATGCCGATGGTTTTGAAAATCATTTTACTCAAGTTTTTCACAACATGATAGGAGCTGAATTTAGACAATTCGTGAAATTAAACTGGTCGCATGTAGATGGCAAAGAGTGTTGTGTGGTGAATGTTTTATCAAGTCACAAGCCTGCATATTTGAAAAACGACAATAATACAGAAGAGTTTTACATAAGAACAGGAAACGGAACCACGGCTTTAAAATTATCCGAAGCCAATGCCTACATTGATTCTCATTGGGAAAGAATTTAGTTTGATTTTTAATCATTTTTTAAATTGACAAAAAGAGAAAATTTGAGATACTCTAGTCAGATTTTTTAAAAAAAGAGAGACGAAATGGCGGACATTATAAGTGGTATTAATCTTAAGAATGCGGATGTTTCTGGTGATATTGCCAAACATATTTTAGGCAAACTTGATCCTCCGAGAAAAAAGAGCCAAGTGCCCGTGAAACCGATTGTTGTTGAATTTATGGGTCTTCATAAGGCCGGTAAAGACAGTAATCTGGTAGAACTAGACCGATGGTTTAAACGTCGTGGCTATCAGGTCTTAATTAGACAAGAAAGCGCTGAAACAAAAGAAATTAGGGTGATGTCTCGCACAAATCCTTATATTTATGAGATGCGTCACTTTGCGTATACTTTTTCTAATTTTTTAGAAGCGTTAACCAGTAGGGATTTTCATCTCATCATTCTTAATCGCGGGTTCATTGACACGCTGTGTTGGTTGGAATTCCACAGACGAAAGGGAGATATTACGGATGCTCAGTTTGAACATTTCCGTTCGTATATTCTGACTGGTCCATGGATGGAAGGATTGGATGCGGTGGTTTGTTTAATGTGCTCAGTGGAGACATCTCTGAAAAGAGAATATGGGACCACAAAGAATGTTATTTATGGCTCAAGAATGAATCCAGAGAGCCTAACTCTTATGAGAGATTGTGTGGAATCAGTGTTTGAGTATATCAGCGACAGACATCCCAACCTGTCTTTGATCAAGGTCAACACTGATGATAGGCCCATTTCTGAAACGAGGGATGAGATTGTTGCTGGTGTCCTTGATTCCGTCAAGGAAAGAATGAAGGTTGATGAGGATGAACTTATTGCTCATAGTCCTTCATTGCTAAGGATGCTTGCTCAAGATGGGGGTCGCCAGGAAGTTAAATTTAGTGGAAGTGTAAGTGTTCAGGTTCTATTGAAAAATGGTTGGATCCCTCAAGGACTTACTCGGGAAGTAGATACTTATTTATCTCCCAAGAATCAACCTGTATTAGAAAACGATGAGTGTTTCCATCTAAGATATTATGGAGACATTAATTGCTGTTATCTCATGTACAAGAGGCGGATGGGTGGAGCTTTGACTCGTTCTAGGGTTAGTATTCCAATACTGCAAGGAATGGAAGCTGATTTCTTTTCTGTTTTTGATAAGGTTGCTGTCATTGAAAAAGAAAGACAGGTATTTGTAAGAGGTGACATTATCCTGACCTTGGACAAGATTGATGGTTTGGGAGAATTTACCGAAATGCGAGCACCTGTAGCCACAAGTATTGGCTCGGAGGCTGAAAAACTTGGCCTGACGCCTGACAGGATGATTCCCGAAACATATATTCGTCTTTTCCTGAAGAACCAATCCCGTTGATAACGGGATTTTTATTTTCCATGAATTAATCTATAATTAATTCATGGACATATACGAAGCTATTAAAGGTTTTGGTAATCAACTTAAATACAATCCCGAGGTTGTTAATGCTGAAAAATTAAAAAAGTTCGATAGATTTATTTTTGTAGGCATGGGAGGATCGGCCTTGGCGCCGGACTTGTTGAGGGTTTCTAATCCCGAATTGGATTTAATTATTCATCGTGATTATGGATTGCCTGACTTGCCGAACAATGTACTGCAGAACAGTTTAATTGTCTTAAATTCTTATTCGGGAAACACTGAAGAGGTGTTAGATGCATTTAATTTAGCATTAAGTAAAAACCTATCTGTGGTGGCAGTTTCTGTTGGTGGTAAATTGCTTGAACTGGCCCGACAGAACACTATTCCTTATGTAGAAATGCCAGACTGGAATCTAGAGCCACGCATGGCCCTAGGGCTTAATTTAAGGGCTCTGTTGAAAGTATTAGGCCAAGACGAGGCATTGGAGACTATTTCTAAAATCAACGTTTCAGATTGCGAAAAAGAGGGTAAAAAATTGGCCGAAAAATTAAGAGGATTTGTGCCAATTATTTATTCATCAAGGAAAAATGGTTCCATTGCCTATGCTTGGAAAGTAAAAATTAACGAAACAGCTAAGAAGCCATCATTTTCAAACGTTTTCCCGGAATTAAATCATAATGAGATGGCAGGGTTCCATGTGGGTGAGGTATCTAAACTTCTTTGCCAGAATTTCCATTTTGTTTTCTTGAAAGATGGGATTGATAATCCGAGAATATTAAAAAGAATGGAAGTAATGGCTAAATTATTTAAAGATCATAAATTAAATTCAGAGACTATTGAGTTAAGCGGTGACAACGTTTTTGCTAAAATATTTTCTTCTTTGCAATTGGCTGATTGGGTTTCATATTATATTGCCAAAGAATATGGTGTTGATCCAGCAGACATATCTATTATTGAAGAATTTAAAAAACAACTATGAACAATTTTAAATTAGGAATAAAAATTAGTTTAGTCGGAACGGCAATTGAAGCGGTCGGAATACTTTTTGATATTCTCCACCACTTAGATATAGGCCTAAAAACGCCCGAAGGATTAATAACCGGAAATCACCTGACCATATTCGCAGGTTTTTTTGTTAATTTTGTCGGAGTTTTGATGACTTTTGTGTCTTCAAGAAAACAATAGATCGCTCTCGCCCCACCATTTTTCTGTCACGACTCCTCATCTGTTTCCTTGCTTCGTCAATGTGACGTAAAAGCAATAGCGCTGGACTAGTTACGTGTAATCTATGGTTTGCAAATATTAGAAGTGTGGCGTAGTATAGAAAAAGAATAATCGACAGAGGGAGCAAGAAATGGAATGTTTGGAACCGAATCTCCAGATAATTGACCATGGTGGAGAAGTCAGTTTTGTTTGTCCAACTTGCAAAACAATTTTTGCAAAAGGTAATTTTACAATCGAGATGGGATGTTGTGGAAAAAGTCAGGTAATTTGTAGTGAGGAACTTACCGAATGTTGTAAGGCAACTCTGCCCGTTCCTCTCACATTTGATACTCAAGCCGAAGCAGACGAATTCGTAGCTGCGGTAAAACAAGGGAAAGTGGCAAATATTAATCTTGCATCACACGAATTTATTGCCGAGTTTTAGCAGGAATGAAACCACTCAGCGTAGTGGTTTTTAATTTAAAATTTTTGAGCGTAGCCCAGCATTTGACGAAATCAAGGTTGAACCTTGAAATTTAGAAAGCTCCATCTTTCTGCTTTTCTCATAATCTGCACGATTGGTAACTATTTCAGGAACTCTGACGCGATTTCTCTGGGTACCGACCCGAGGATGTCGAAAACGGCCCAAGGGGCCGCATGGTTCGACAGGAGTTGCTTCGGGCGGTCAGAGAAATTAGGAGGAGTTTCTAGAAATAGTCCAAAAGGAAGCCGTGATAAAAGCAGAAAGATGGGCTTTCTACTCACTGCACACCAATTTGCATTGAGGAGGGATGTTGGTTGGGTCTGGTTGAGGAGTCTTCGTTAAATTAAGAGCTTTGTCTATTAGGGATTCCACAAGACCTTTATCTTCTTTTTCTATTTCAGATAAATTCTCGATTAAACTTTTAGAGCCATTGAATGATTCAATGGCCTTTTGAATAGTTGCCTTATCTTCCGCAGATACGGTTTTTGAGTTCAACAAGGCAGGAGCGGTTTCCGAAAAAAACTTGCCCATATCTTTGTAATCGGAATCTATGTTGTCTATAAGAATCTCTCTGGCTGATTTTGGGAAAAGTGTTTCACTAACTTTATCTTTTGCTTGACCCAAGATGTTACCAACCAGATTATTTCCGTCACCGACAGAAGAGAATACTACGGTTAGGATTAAAAATAAACCCAAAAGATAAGCCATACTAAAATACGCAACTTAGAGGAATGTCACCAACATAATCAGTGCCCATTTTGTTTCTTAGGGGTTCATTTCCTGCACCAGAACCACCGATGGCGTCATATCGCTCAACAGTCGTATCACTGGATCTCCAGAGAGCGATGAGGTCTCCTTGGTTAGGACTATCATTCCCATTTTTAACATTAGTTGTTGCGTTGAAACCAGTTTTTTTCAGTTCTTCTGCTACGAGTCCAAGAATCGTAAATCCATTTGCGCTAGTGTTGAGTGCGTCAGCTATTCCTCCCGTGTTTGCAGTGATTACAGCATTGATTGCACCTCTAAGATTTCCTGAATAATCAGCGTTTCCACCCGCGTGTTTACAAATACTGTTCGGGTTGCCTCCATTACCAGGGGGATTGGTGCCAGGAGTTGTTGTTCCCAGACCAGGAAGATTAACAGTATTGCTTACAAAGTCAGGGTTAATGGTGTACAAAATTAAATATGAGGACAAAAGAAGAATTGCTCCGAATACGGCATTGGTCATTTGAGTCTTTGCTCGGCCAACGTTAGCGGTGTTTCCTGCCGCCGTGAGCCACAAGAAACCAGAATAGAAAAACATTACAAAAACAGAAATACCTAATATTCCTAATGACCATGTAAATATCTGAGAAATAAGCTGACCCAAGTCTGTCGGCAATCCTTGTGTGGGAGGGGTAGTCGTGACTTGTGGTGGAATCGCAGATCCCCCGACTCTTATAGTTAAGTTGGCAGTTGAGGTTGTAGAGCCCTTGGTGTTAGTCATGGTTATTTTATAAGAACCAGGTTGAGCATCTAGGGGAACCTGAAAACCAGCAAGAGTTAGTGAATCTTCTATCCAGCCAGTTGTCACTTCAGTTGTCTGTCCACCTGATGAGACGAGGGTCATTCTACTTGAAAGATTTGTGCCATAAATTTCTATGGGTTGATCAGGAACAGTTGTTGTTGGACTTATTCCGGTTATTGTAGGAGGAGCGGTTGGTTCAGCTGCCCAAACTGTACTGACAAGAGAGGAAATTAAAACTAAAACAGAAACAAAAATCACTGCCGATATTTTTTTGTATTTAATCATTAATGCAAGTATACTATCTATAATGGGTAATGTTAATAGGAAAGTCCACATCCTCGTTTTTTTGGCCTTTTTAGGCTTGCCTTTCTTTTATGCTGGGGCCACTGTGCAGGATGATATAGACGCCAAAAACAGACTGTTAGAAGAGTATCAAAGGCAACTGGAGGGATATATACAAGAAGCAGAAAAAGCCGGATCACAATCTAAAACCCTTAAGGGTGAAATAGCTCGCCTGAACGCCGAAATAAACCAGGTTCAGCTAGAAATTAAATCATTAGGTGTTTCTATCAACAAAACAAGCCTAGAAATAGGAGTGACAGAAACAAAAGTTGGAGAAGCTGTAGATAAAATAAATAAGCACAAAAATGCACTAGGTCAGTACATTAAAATTATTAATGAAAACGACCAGAAGTCTCTAACTGAAATTTTACTTAAGAATCAAAACTTGTCCGATTTCTTTAATGATTTAAACAGTATTAAAACCACTCAAGACAATTTAAAAAATGCCATAAATGACATTAAAGATTTAAAAGGAGAATTAGAGCAACATCAATCTAATCTTGAAGAAAAGCAAACAGAACTTGAGCAGGCAAAACGTTTACAGGAAATAGAAAAACGTTCTATTGATGCTACTAAGGCTGCGCAGGCTAAATTATTGAAAGATACACAAGGAAAAGAATCTAAATATCAAGAATTAGCAAAGAAAACTCAAAAAGATATTGAGGCCATAAAAAGCCAAATCGGGTATTTGATACAAAATGGAATTTCAGCTGAGGAGGCAATCAAATACGGTCAGATGGCCGCTATTGGGGCAGGTATTCGGCCAGCTTTTTTGATTGCTGAACTTGAACAGGAGAGTGCACTTGGAAACAATGTTGGTAAGTGTTACATACTCGATTCTACCACCGGAAAAACTCAAAGTATTGTTAACGGAAAAGTGTATACCAAAGGCATTAAGCCAGACAGAGATTTGGGTTTGTTTTTGAAGATTACGACAGAACTTGGCAAAGACCCTTTTCAAACACCGGTTTCTTGCGGTCAGGGTTGGGGAGGGGCTATGGGTCCCGCTCAATTTATCCCGTCTACCTGGATGGGATACCGAGATGCTGTTTCCCGCATGACCGGACGCACTCCTGCTAATCCTTGGAATATTGAAGATGCATTCGTTGCGGCTGCAACCAAACTCGCCAAAGATGGAGCCAGTAGCCAGACCCGAGCAGGCGAAATTGCCGCCTCTAAAAGATATTATTGCGGTAACGCCGCAAGCAGAAGCTCGGGTTGCATAAACTATGCGAACTCCGTTCAACGTTTAGCTGCAGAGATTGCTAAAAATCTGTAATTGAAGAATCTCCTTGATGTGCTATCTTGATGGGAACCTGTCTCGATAATATCTTCCAGTCGCGTTGCGAGAGATTTTATTAATCCCGCAAGGCGAGACGAGGAAGCTGTAGCTGTCGCTACTGCGACGAGAATAAACGAAGCGGGGTGATAAAATATCCGCAACCCTAAAGGGATACGGTCAATCTTGTCCATCACTGCGTCACTCCTCCTCGGAGTAGAATAACTACACCTTCGTCGTCACTTCTTGTTCTGAACAAGATTGACTAGTATCGCGGCGAAAGATATTATCGAGACAGGTTCTATATGTAATTTAACAATTTTGAGGTAGAATGAAATCTCTATGAGAATGAAATATAAGCTCAATATCATCTTAACGGCTCTAGGAATTTTTTTGGTATTTATATTTTTTCAAACCACCCTCGATGCTCAAATTATTTCAGGCAAAATGATTGAATATGAAAATACTCCATTAGTTTTACCGCCATTTATAAGTTTGGTTGAAAAATTGGAAGAAAAAGAAGATTTACTCAGAGACCTTCATTTAGAAGCTTCCTCTAAGAGTTTGGAATTTTATGAAGACAGAGTTGCTGATAATGGAGGCAAGGTCTCAGTTATTAGAAAAAAATCTACCGAACAGAATAAGGATATCGGTTTGAAAATAATGAACAAGGACACAGGAGAGGTAAGAATTATTAAGATTTCGTTGAAAGTTCAGAAAGATGGAATTAAAATAATTAGTCCATCTGGATATCAAATTGAGATAACGGAAAGATCTAACGGGATAAGATGGAACAGGTGGAATACTCATTATGATATTGTCAGTCCTCAGGGGTGGCTTGTTCTAAAGAATAAATATCCTGACATTGACGAAGAAACTAGAAAGGTAACAGTAAAAGACAAACGCGGAAAAACTAAAATTGTAAACAAGAAGGTATATGTTGTTAAGGAATTTATCTATTCGCCATATAGCGGAGAATTGCACACACCTGAATTAGTAGAGGCTGGACGAGAATATCTTAAAGCTGTCGCAAAAGAAGCGTTGGCTGACTTGAAAGACAAAGGGGTTTATTCAAAAGCCCTGCCGGATACATTGGTAGCCGAACTTTCAATGTTGCCCCCTGTTTTCTTTGAGCGTTTGCCAATTTTGGAACACACAGACATGACGGAGTTTGTAGAAGATTCTCAGAAATCCATAGAAAGAGTGCTTGTTCTTATTGGGGCCAACAAAAGTGTTGCGTTCTCTAAGACTGGATCTAAGGCGGGAGCTCTTGGCTGGGTTCAGTACACATCTAAGACTTATAATTCAATAAGAAAAGCTTATCCGGCCGCCAAGTTGATGCCTGATTTTGTGACTGCCGCAAGTGATCATAAAAATTCCATGAAAGCCGCCATTTTGCTATATGATTATAATTTGGCCGGTCTTATAAAAAAACAAGGTCAGGGGATAATCAAAAGTCCACGGTTGGAAGAATATTTAGCAGCGTCCTATAACGGAAGCCCAAGTCGAGTTTTCGGTTCATTGAAAGCTTCTATTACATACAAATTAGAAGATTGGATAAATTCCTTGAGTTCTAAAAAGGGTGGTTTGGCTGATGAAACCAAGGGTTACATGGTCAAGATTCGCTACCTTCAAGAAAAAGGTTTGCCTTAAATTAGTTTGGCGATTTCTTTCCAAGATTTAACTCTGGCATAGCCAGAGTTTTTAAATACATCAAGATTATCAAAAAGGAATTTGTTTTTAACACTAGCAAGCTCACTTAAAATGGTGTGCTGATCGTCAAAGTAGTGAGTGATTCCCAGTTCTTTAGATTTCGTGTCCTTGTCTTTTGGTGTTAAAACAAAAAACGCATTAGTTTTATTAAAATATTTAGGCCACAAGCCATGGCGTTTTAGTATGTTGGTGGCTCCTATTGCTTTTTTGCGACGAGAAACTAAGAAATATGGTGTCTTGTTTTTTATTAATTTTTCTAGCACTTGCTTTGTTCCAGGCATGAGAGAGCATGAGTATTTGAATTTTGGATTATCATATAAGTCAGACTGGAATTTCGAGTAATTTGACGAAGGAATTAACTTTTTGATTAGGTCTGTGGGGGTTTCTTCTTTTTTTATGTTTAATTTTAATTTTCTCGCCAGCAAAATCTTGTTTTGGGTATGATCAAGAATCACCCCATCCATGTCGAAGCCAATGATTTTAGGTCTGTCAATCTTGTTTTTCATAATAGTTCTTATAATATAGTTTAAAGTTAGTTTTTTTACAAAGGACATGCGGGTGGAAAATCTTTTTGAGCAAAGAGCGGAAAGAGTTCTCAAGTATTTGAATGTTGATCACAGGTATGGTGAAGCACATTTACCCAGACCATTTTTTGTGGAATTTACTGGTTCTCCTGATTCCGGTAAAACCACAACGATTGACGAGCTCTATAAGTTTTTTAAAACTCTTAAATTTAGAGTTTTAAGGCCCCAGGAGGGCGCAGAAGTTATTCAGCACATTCCGCGCTCAACACCTCTATATAACATCCGTACGGCCCAATATGCCATCAATCAGCTCATTGATTTGAGTCATGGTCATATGTATGATTTAGTGCTTTTTGATAGATGCGCTTTTGATGCCTATTGCTGGATGATGTATTGGGAATCAAAAGGCCAGCTGTCTAGAGACGAGGTTGTGCTTTATCAAGAATTTTTTCTTTCCAAGTTTTGGACAGAAAAACTCGATGCGGTTTATTTTGTTGTTTGCGATCCTGATGAGGCGATGAAAAGAAGCAAAGAGGTATCTTTGACTGACAGATTGGGAAACTTTACCAATCCTCAAACGATTAGGGTGTTGGTGGACAGATTCAAACAAGCACATGAAGAATTATCTCCAAGATTTCCTCAACTTAAGATTGTGGGAACCACTAAAATGGATAAACAAAAAATGGTGGAACATTTTGCTGATGAGATTCTTGTGGCAATGGAAAAAAGGGTGGCCGACAAAGAATCCAAAACCGTCTAATGACGGTTTTTTAATTATTGTCATTTCTTAATTTTGTAGTATATTAGGCAAAGTTTTTGCTATTTAACAAGGATTTAAGATGTTGAATCTTACTGCAAAAGAACTGACCAAAATGCTCACTGAGTCTGGTGATGAGGCTGATGGCTTGGTGTCAGAGCTTTCGGTTATTCGGTTAAAAATCAACCAACTCCATGGAAAAATGGCTGAAGGGGAGAGGGCTCTTGGAAGGGAAAGAAATAAGACTGAAGCAATTAAGGAAGCATTAGTAATAATTAAGGGTATTCCTAGAAAAGTTTCTGAAGTACGCAAGAGATTTATATCAAACATAAACAAATTAAAAAGAGAAGATATAACAATATCAGAACAGAAGAGTTTGCAAACAGAGACAGAAGAACTGAAAAAAGAGCTTCGAAAAAATTGTAGTCATCCCTTCGTTTTCCACAGAGAAGGTTATTCGGGCACTCAATCGGACGATTTTGAGGACGGATATCCATCGGAAAGATATTGCGTGGTGTGTGGCTTGGGAGAAAGAGCAAAAGATTTTTGCCAGAATGGCAGAGTAGATGAAGTTGGCAGGGTTTTTGATGTTTTGAAAAGCTCGGAAGATAGGGTGATTCATCGAGAACCATATCGTCAGCACCCAGAACATTTTTCAAGGCATGAAATATTGGTACCCCTCGCAGTGATTATGAGGTTGTTTGAAGAGGAAGTGGCAAAAGTTTTAAACCACTAAAATCCAAAACCGTCTAATGACGGTTTTTTTAATAACAAAAAAGCCCCGATGGGGCTTAAGGAAATCTTACCGAAATTAGAATCATGTGTGCTAAAGAAATTAAACCAGAAAAAGAAATCAAAACATCTCCAATAGAGGCCACAGAATAATTACCAATTACAATCCAATCACACAAGCAAAATAATCTCGTATTTGAATCTAAAAATTTATGTCGAAAGTCCATAACTAGATCCTGATGTTCCCACGAATAATTTCCCAGTAGAAAGAATCCCTTTTCTGGTTCTAGGTGAGGGTTTATAACGGGCATTTTCCCTTGATTTGCCATCATGGCAGTGATGTTTAACGACCCCCCAACAAAACCCACGATTACGCACCAATGAGGGTCGTAGATAAACGAAATAAGTAAAACAAAAACGAATGTTAATCCAGAAAGGATGAGAGCTAAAGTTCTAATCATTGGCATTGTTTTCTCTATCACTAAAACAGCTACCACCCAAAGCATTATCAAGAAAAAATATACTAAACTATCCAAAGGTGTTTCACGGGTAACAAGATGCAACACTACTATCAGGGGTGTTAATTGAGAGATTAAGAACCAAAAGATCATCTCTATTCCTGATTGTAAAAAAAACTTAGCTATACTATAATATAAATCAATGAAAAGTCAAATCAAGAAAAAAGTATATGTCGGCATGTCTGGAGGAGTTGATTCCTCTGTCGCCTCTGCTTTGATAAAAGAGCGGGGATTTGATGTGGTTGGAGTTTTTATGAAGCCTTGGCAACCCAAAGTGGGAAGTTTTTGCATATGGAAAGATGACCGAGAAGATGCCATGAGAGCGGCATCAGCAATAGGGATTCCTCTAGAAACGTGGGATTTTTCAAAACAATACAAAAAATTGGTTACCGATTATATGGTCAGAGAATATAAAGCAGGAAGAACTCCTAATCCCGATGTAATGTGCAATAAAGAAATTAAGTTTGGATTATTTTACGACAGAGCTATGAGGGAGGGTGCCGATTTTATTGCAACGGGACATTATGTCAAAGTAAAAAACAGTCGACTCTTTGTGGCAAAAGATAAAAATAAAGACCAGTCATATTTTTTGTGGACTTTGAAACAAAAACAGTTGGCGAGATGTCTTTTTCCAGTCGGGGACTATATTAAACCCGAAGTCAGAAAATTGGCCAAAAAATTTGGATTACCCAATCACGATAAAAAAGATAGCCAAGGGGTTTGCTTTATTGGTCCCTTAGACATGAAGGATTTTCTTAAAACAGAAATTAAACCCAAAAAAGGGAAAATTATACATTTAGATGGAAGAATTCTGGGACAACATGATGGGGTTTATTATTACACAATCGGACAAAGACACGGTTTAGATTTGAGTATTGGAGGAGGACCATTTTATGTTGTTTCTAAAGATATAAAGAAAAATATTGTTTATGTAGGAGAAGACAAAAATCTTCTTACTAAAAAAACTAAGGTATCTGAAATTAGTTGGGTTGGTAAAGAACCAAAGCTTCCAATACAACTTGAAGTTCGTTTGCGTTATCGAGCCGGATTAAAAAAAGCCGTTCTAAAAAAGAACGGCCTGACTGCGCAGGCAGGTGAACTTGAATTAAAAACTCCTGAAAGGGCCATAACCTCAGGCCAATCGGCGGTATTCTATAGAAAAGGAGAACTTCTTGGTGGAGGGGTCATAGAGTAATTCTCCCAGCCCATCTCTAATTTTGACCACCAGTCCTCGTCTTCAAAAATATACTTAGTTCAATTGGGATTTATTACCAAAATAACAGGTAACCCACGCTTGCCTCCTCGCAGACTCGGCGCTCGACCTCGTTATTTTGGATAAATCCTAATCTCACTTTCATATATTTTCTTGCCTGCGGAAGTGGCAAAATCAGAGACGGGCTGGTCGCTTAACACAACTACTAATAAATAAACTTTAAATTGGATTGACATTTAGCCAAGATAATTTTATATTAGTAGTGTTGTTTGACAGAGTAAAGGATTACAATGACTAAGGAACAAATTGGGATATCCTCGCTTGTTACATTATTGTTTGGCCTAGCTTCTTATGCAGATGGAGGGGTATTTGTTAAACAGGAAATTGCAGTAGCCATTCTAATATTATCGGCTATTCTCGGCTTATTATTTTTGTCTCTCATTTTTATTAAAAAGTTTTTAACCCGTTAAGGGTTTTTTATTTTTGTAAAGTTTAAATTTTTATTGCCAAACATCATCTGTTTATTCAATCAACCAGCGGAGGGAGACATTTTTTACAAAATTAGCAAACTTTTTAAAAAGTGTCTCCCTCCGTATACATAGAGGTTGTGTCAACTATCTTATGATTTTCAGCAAGCTTTCTCCGGTCATTTCGGCTGGTTTTTCTATACCCATCAATTCCAGAATAGTAGGCGCGACATCGGACAATAAACCAGAGGACTGCTTCATTGTGGTTTCTATATCATCATTGGAACGAGGGCGTTCAAATTCTTTGCCTATTAAATAAAACGGCACTGGATTATCATCATGCTTGGTCGCACTTTCACCAGATGATTTATAAAGCATTGATTCGGCATTTCCGTGATCAGCAGTAATAACCATTATTCCATCTTTTTCAATCACGGCTTTGAGTAATTTGCCGATTGCGCTATCAACCGCCTCTACGCCCTTAACTGTTGCATCAAAATTGCCTGAATGAGAAAGAATGTCTGCATTCGCAAGATTTACAATATAAAAATCAAAAGAATTTTCATCCATACTTTTCATAACTCTTTCCGCTATTTCTGAAGTTCTCATTTCAGGATTTTCTAGATATTTTCTGTCCGATTCTATGAAAACATCCGTCTCGCCATCATAAGGAACATTGTTTAAGCAATTGAAGAAATATGTGACGTGGGCATATTTTTCTGTTTCAGCAATATGAAATTGTATTTTTTTGTTTTGACTTAACACCTCAGCCAACCCATTTTTTAATTGAGGTATTGGAAAAGCAACATTAAGAGAATCTTCAAGATATTGCGTCATCGTAACAACAAAAACATTTCCGAATTGTTTTACGGGAAAAATTTGAAAATATTTTTCAATAAAACTCCTAGTAATTTGGCGCATGCTATCTTCTCTGAAGTTAAAGAAAATTACCGCATCATTTTCCTTAACAAGACCCTGATCATCTAGGAGTAGTGGAGGTAATTTGGAGTCAGTAATTCCTAAGCTATAAACTTCTTCAATTTTTTCTATTGCATCAGTTATTTTTTCTCCGTCTCCGTTAACAATAAGATCGTAAGCTTTTTGTGTGAAGTTCCAGTTTTTGTCTCTGTCCATCGCATAATCACGTCCAATTATTGTTGCAATTGAACCAAGTCCTGCTTCGTCAATGTGTTCTTGTAGTTTTTTAATTAAAGCGGGCGCTTCTTTGAGCCCTGAATCTTTGCCGTCGGTGAAGATGTGAATTTTGAGATTTTTAACATTATTTTTGACAGCTAGATTTATCAAGGCAAACAAAACTTCCATGTGGGTGTGCACAGAACCAGATGTCAAAAGTCCGGCAAGATGCAGGGTGGAATCGTTAGATTTAACATGATCAGTGGCCTTGTTAAACATTTCATTATCAAAAAATTCTCCATTAGAAAGAGATTTATTGATTCGACTGAGATATTGGAATACAACCCTTCCTGCTCCAAGAGTAAGATGTCCAACTTCACTATTTCCTGATTCACCCCAAGTCATGCCAGCAGCTTTTCCTGAGGCCTGCAAAAGGAGGGACGGATAGTTCTGCCGGATGAAATCGATGGTTGGTGTTTTTGCGCCTAAAATTGCATTGCCATGTTTTTCTTTTGAATAACCCCAGCCATCAAGAATTGTGAGAACTATAGATTTCATGATATATTTAACATAATAATATCACTCTTTATATGAGAGTTCCAATTTCAACAGAAGAGTTTGAAAAACATTTAAAACAAATAGAGAATTTGAAGAGTGGTTTTGATTTGGCACCCTTCCATGTGGTTATTACCGATGAAAACGGAAACATCATATACATAAACAAGGCGGTGGAACAGCATACGGGATTTACTCGAGAAGAATCTATCGGAAAAAACACAGCTGATCTTTGGGGTGGTAAAATGCCGAAAAGCTTTTATGAAGAAATGTGGCGCACGATAAAGGTTGAGAAAAAACCATTCAGCGGTGAAACTCAAAATATTAAAAAAGATGGAACAGCTTATTGGCAAGAACTTCTTATTACACCCGCTCTTGATGACGAGGGCAATATCAAGTTCTTTATAGGAATAGAACCTGAAATTTCAGACAGGAAAAAGCGTGAAGAATTTAAGGATCAATTCATTTCCGCACTAGGACATCAAGTTCGTAATCCTTTGACTACTATTCGATGGGTATTGGAAGAACTTTTAGCGAGTAAGGGGATTGGAGAAAGCGAACGACAAGATTTGGAAAAAGCTTATCTAGAAAATAAAACACTGTCTGATCTCATTAAAGATTTACTGATTCTTTCAAGGGTAGAAAACCAAACACAAGCAGTGGAATTAGAAACAATAAGAATAGATGAAGAGTTAAATAATATTGTTGAGGTGGTGCAAAAAAAGCATCAAAATATTTCTTTTTCGCTCCAGAACGAAGTTGGATCAGCGCCTCTTTCAACGGTAAAATCACTCGCACTTCAAGTTTTCTCCAATATTATTCATAATGCAGCGGAGCATGCAAATAAAGAACGCGGGGAGGTCGTGATTAAACTTCAGAGGTTTACGCAGGGCATTCTTTTCTCTTGTCACAACAACGGCGCTCCAATTCCAGAAGAGGTTCAGGCCAAAATTTTCTCAAAAATTTCCAGTACTTCTGGCGGGGCAGGACTCGGACTTTTTATTGCTAAGATGGTCTGTGACTATCTAGCATGGCGAATAACATTCAAGACAGAAGAAAGTGGTACCACGTTCTATGTAATAATTCCGTGGCCAAACCAATAATTCTCAATAGGGTCATATTCTCGCTTCGCACCTAATCGTTATTGCATAAGATATACATATTTGCTATAATTTTTGTGGATTAGTCAATTTTTAACCATTAAATTATTAATTGTTAGTTCGCAAAACTTAATTTTACGAGCAAATGTTAGTAACTTTTAAACAACATGTTGTCAGAATTAAACCCGCTAATAGCGGTGATTTCAGCATTACTTCCAGGATTAGTAATCGGTTACCTCATCAGACATTTAGTTGCCAGTAGAAAAGTTACCCTTGCTGAATCAAGGGCAGAAGCCGTTCTCGCGGATTCTAAATCTAAATCTCAGGACATATTACTTGAGGCAAAAAACAACGCCTTAAAAATTCTCGAAGAAGCTAAAAAAGAAGAAAAAGAAAGAAATTCTCAGCTTTCAAGAATAGAAAATCTCTTAACAAAAAAAGAGAACGAGCTTGAGCAAAAATCAAAAGAACTTTCCTCAGAAAAAGAAACCCTTAAGACAAAAGCGGTTGAATTAACGTCTCTAAAAGGCGAACTTGAATTATCAAGAGAAAAACAACTTAAGGAGCTGGAAAGAATTTCCGGATTAGACAGAGAAAAGGCCAAGGCTGAATTGGTTGTTAAAACAGAAGAGGAGTACAAGGACGATTTGTATAAAAGAATGAGGAAGCTTGAAAACGACAACAGAGAGGAACTTGAGAAAAAGGCTCGTGAAATTCTCGCAATGGCAATTCAGAGATATTCTGCTTCTCATATTGCAGATGCCATGACTACTGTTGTGAGCTTACCTTCAGATGAAGTCAAAGGTAAGATTATTGGTAAAGAAGGAAGAAATATTAAGGCCATTGAAAGATTAACTGGAGTAGACATTATTATTGATGACACACCAGAAGCTCTTGTGGTCTCAGGTTTCGATCCCGTTAGACGACAAATAGCCAAATTGGCAATTGATAAATTGATAGCAGACGGAAGAATACATCCGGCAAAAATTGAAGAAATGGTAGAAAAAGCAAAGGGTGAAATTAACGAAAAAATAAAAGAAGCAGGGGAAGCAGCACTTTTTGAAACGGGAGTTGGTCCAGTAGATCCCAAGCTTACATATTTGTTGGGGAGATTGGCATTTAGAACAAGCTTTGGTCAGAATGTTTTGCTTCACTCAGTTGAGATGACTCACATAGCTGGCATGCTCGCAGCTGAACTTGGGGCAGATGTGTCCATCGCAAAGAAGGGCGCTTTGTTCCATGACATAGGAAAAGCTGTAGACCATGAAGTTCAGGGAACACATGTTGAGATAGGTAGAAAATTACTTTCAAAGTTTGGAGTGGATCCAAAAGCAATTCTTGCCATGGAAGCTCATCACGATGAATATCCATATGCGATATTGGAAGCTAGAATCGTAACAGCTGCTGATGCAATCTCAGGAGCAAGACCAGGAGCCAGAAAAGACACTGTAGAAATTTACTTAAAACGACTTGAGGATTTGGAGAGAATTGCCACCTCATTTGATGGTGTAGAAAAATCCTATGCTATTCAGGCTGGTAGGGAATTAAGAATTTTCGTTACCCCAACTAAGGTTGACGATTTGACCGCTCTCAAGATGGCAAAGGATATTGCCAAGAAAATAGAAGAAGAAATGAAATACCCAGGAGAAATTAGGGTAAATGTTATACGCGAGACAAGAGCCATAGAATACGCCAGATAAATAAAACTCTTGCGCAAAAGCCGCGGAGCCCAGTAAACTATTGGGCTGACCGCGGCTTTTGTCTTTTAGATTTGACCAATCTCTGCGTTGAGAGCTCCAGTCCTCCCTCGCCATAGATAGCTATGCCTCGGTTCGGGCTTCACTCTCGCCTTGACCTTGGTCAAACCCAAGAGTTTTATGGTTAAAAATAAAAAAGCCCGCTGGAAACGCGGGGCTTGAAGGTTGTTACTGAAGTGGACTGATAGTCAAAATGGCTAATGATTTAAATCCTAGGGTGTTTGCCAGTTCTTTTTGTAGCGCCATAATCCCTGCATCATCTTGGGGCAAATCACCTTCAAACACTTTATTTCCGTATCCAGCACGGTCTCCCATGTATCCTCCCAGCCGGGAATGACTTCCTTGTTCTCTGTAGTAAAACGAAATAAGATATTTTTTCTTCATAGCCCATCCGCTTCTAGGTAATTAAAAAACTGCTCTAGATACTACAAGACAATCTTAAGATTGTCAAGTTTGATGTAATGACTATATTATCCACACCTCTCTTGATTTTTCCGCATGAAACCTACAGAATTAGAGAGTAATTACAAAGTCTTAAGGGTCGATTGGGACTTAGTTTAAAAATTTAAATAAAGTAAATATAAAAATATGCCAGTAAAAAAAGCAGAGTTAGCTGGGAGACTAGCTGACAAAATGGGAGTTACAAAGAAACAGGGATTAGAGTGGTTAGATGCCTTTGTTGATGAAGTCACCAAGGTCATGAGATCAGGCGACAAAGTTAACATAACAGGATTTGGTATCTTCAAGGTTTCCGACAGGAAAGCCCGAGAAGGACGAAATCCAAGAACCGGCGAAACCATTCAGATTGCTGCTTCTAAGAAGCCAAAATTTACCCCAGGTAAATTATTGAAAGAAGCCATTAAATAATAAGTATCTCGGATCCGGGATATTAAAAACACAAGACCCCTTCTGGGGGTTTTGTGTTTTGACAGCCACAAATTTTAGGGGTATAGATAGGGTAAGTGAGTTTGTTCTTTAAAATCTAGGACAGAGGATATATGAAAAAAATCGGTATCGTCGCACCCGGGCATTTTAAGAGATTGGCCGCCGAAGTTGGATTTCTTCATGCTTATTATGATGCCTGTCAGAGTGGATTTCCTGAACCAGAATATATGACAGGTGTTTCGGCTGGTGGTCTTGCGATTGCTTGTGCTTCACAGTGGACAGAGCCTGACTTTAAAAGAACCGAAGAAGTTTTACTGGCCCTGAAAAGAAAGCATTTTTATAGCATCAACCCTCAATTGGAAGTTCTTGGGGGCTTAACTGCGTTTGCAGCTCTTGGCTCTATATTGCCAACGGACAAGGAAACCATTACAAATCCGTGGTTGAGATATGGCGCTAAATTAGCGATTGCTTCAACCATTCTTGGTATGGATAAGAAGTTTATTGATGGATTCTTGCAAAGTAACGCAATTTTTTCGAATACCAATCTCTATAACCTTCTCAAGAGGGAATTGCGAACTGATAGAATTTTCAACTCTCCAATTAAAATAGAAATTCCCTCCGTTGATATTAATAGCAAGACGTTTTCTGTTGTAAGTAATTTTAGACCAGAGGATCAACGACCCGAGACTTTACTGAATGGTATCGTGGACAGCACTAGACTGCCCGTATTCTTCCCATTCAGAAAAAATAAGAGCGGACACTACCTAGCAGATGGTGCTGCCTTAAACAATATCCCTATCCATTTGGCCAGAAACCATGGTTGTGATGTCATTGTTGTATTAAAATTTAAATGTGCCGGTGAGGGTTCTCTGAATACGGAATATAATCATTGGGTTTCGGGTCTCCAGCGCTTCGTAGACATTCTCGTTGACGAAAACGCTAGAAAAACCCTACGCGATTACGGATACGTTAATAATGACCTTGAGCAGGAAGATAAGATTAAGCGAGCGATTAAACTCATTGAAACGAGCGTGAACCCCACCCATCGGGAGTTAGAAGCTCTTGAGCTTCTCAGGGATGTAAAACTTTCAGCTTCCGGTATGAAAAAAATAAAGCTCGTCATTGTTGATTCAGAAGAGATTCCCGAGTTTCACTTTAGCAACTTCAACAAAGAAACCACCCGAGAATCACTCAATATTGGATATTCTTCATTTTCTAATATTAAAGACGAATTGGCAGAAGCTATTGAATCATAAATTATTATTCTGAAAAAATAATAAAGCCCCTAATTAGGGGCTTTTAATTTTGTGAAATAACTATTTAAGTTTGTTTTCCTTGAGAAAATCTCGGATATCCTTAGAAGAGAGTACGTAGATGAAATTTTTTGAGATGGATGACGCAATAGTCATCCCGATAACATGCCCTTGAGCATTTAAGACCTTGCCTCCGGAAAATCCTGGTTCAGCATGGTCACGTAAGCGATACATAACTTTTATTCCGGTTTTGTTTATTGGCATATCTGTAATTATCGCTTCGGTTTCGGCTATAAAAGTGTGGTCAATAAAATCAGCGTAAACTGGCACCAATTTGTTATTTTTATCAAGATACTCAGAAACAGAAGGGGAATATCCACTTATATAAACCTTTTCTCCAATGTCTGCATCTGCAAATTTGGATGTCTTCATCAGTAGTCGGAGAGGGTTTTGAAAAAAAGAATCTCCAATCATCTGAGCATTTTCCATTGTTTTGGTATCTACTCTTAATGCCATAATGTCTCTGAGTGTGCCTTTTTCTCCAACTGCTACCAGAGATAGTGGAAAGTTTAGCCACTCTTTATCCGTTATAATTGTTCCCATAAACACATAGCCATAATCAAACTTAGGATCGGACTTAAGTTTGTCGGCTTTATATTTTTCAGCATCAAGGATCGACATGTCCAATAAATGTCTGGCGGTAACAATAGTACCAGGGCTTTCAGTTACGAATCCAGTTCCCACAGAAGTGATAAAAGATGTGTCGCTACCTTTTGCAATAAATAGGACCGAAATTAGGATTTTATTTTTCTGGGCTTCGTAAACTGGATCGGGAAGTGATTCGGATGAGATAATGACCCTACCCATATGAAAAATGTCTGCGGTTCTGTTGCGCAAATCTTGAGCAAAAAGAGGAGTGGTGATCAATTGTGAAAGAACAAAGGTAAATAAAAACAGAGGAACGCAAACGCTACCTTGTAGGGATAGAGTCGGCATGCCTCTGTTCTTGAGGATTGGCCTGTTGAATAGAGCCATTTGCCCTTTCCTTTCTGAAGGATTCAGGTGTCAACTGTTTTTAATCTGAGTTAATGATAGGAGTATGGGGGAATAAAGTCAAATCGCGGAATTAAAAAACCTCATCGAAGATGAGGCTAAATAGAGCTTAATCTACCTTACCGGAGGTTGAGGCCTTTGCTAGCGTAGGGGGTCCTCCGTCTTTCGCCTAATACTAGCCAGCCATAGGAAATAGCACCTAACAAGATAAAGATCCCCCCAATAATAAAAATCCACAACTGAAATGAGAAAAGGGCAATAATTCCACCCACTATCAGAAGGACTATGCCCAAGAATAGGAACGAGATTGCTGTCATTCCAACAAGTACTCCGCCCATGTCTGATCCAGTCATTGCTTGATTTTTCTTTTGTTAAATCAGGATCTGCGAATATTATACTACTGAAATATTCAGTAGTCAAGGTTTGGTGTGCGGGTACGGGGAATCGGTCACGAATAAAATTGTTGCCAGTCGCAACAATTTTTTCTCGACCCCGACCTCGCGTCGCAGTTTACTGACTGCGACATGCTGTGGTCTTTCGATTCCCCGCCGAGAGGTCTCAAGACCTCTCTTACTCCATCATCTAAAAATAAAAGCCCCCACAAGGAGGACCTTTATTTTTAGATGAGCGGGTACGGGGAATCGAACCCCGGCCGACAGTTTGGAAAACTGCCGTACTACCATTATACGATACCCGCAATGGATCTAAATATCTGTCAGTAATTGTATCATAAAATTTAATCTTTTCAATCGATTAACACCCTTGTTTTACCCTTGACATTATCAATAATTTTGTTTATACTCTTGAACGGCAAGTGAGGACTTTAAAAACTTAAAAAAGGAAAAAAGGAACCCTATGGGATTTGGCGATAAGTTGAAGAAGGCCGTGTTTAAAGACGAGCCAACTTCAACTGCTGGTGCTGGTGGAGGTAGTTCTTTGGGGAATGGTTCGGTTATGCCGAGCATTTCTCCGGCTCCTCTGTCGGTTTTTTCTCAACCATTTGGACAGCCATTTGCTGGTGTGACACAAGTCGCGCCAACAGTGGTTGCTTCGGAGGTTGACCCTATGTTTTATGGCACTTTGCAATCGGCAATGAATTCAGTGCCGGCTCCTGGGCTTCAGGAATTGCTGGTTACGATGGATGGATTGGCGAAAGCCAACATTCCCCAAAATCAGCAGTGCCAGATTGGCCTGAGTGTCGTCGCGGCCAAGGGTGTGACCTTGGTTCAGGTTCAAGCCGAGATCGCAAAACGCCTTGATATTCTTGAGAGCGAGAACAGTAAGTTAACCGAAGCCGCGGATCGTCAATGTAATGTTGACGTCGGTGGTAAGGAAACTGAAATTGGTTCTATTGACCAAAAGGTTAACGCTCTTCAGGAACAGATTAAGGGCTTGCAGGAACGTAAACTCAACCTTCAGTCAGAAGTTTCAACCAGAAGAAAAGAGATTGATCAAAAAAAGACGGGTCTTGCTGCGGCCTACAATAAGTTGAAGCAAGAGACCGCTTTTCTTCAAGTAAGGATTTCGGGTTAACACCCGAAGAAGGAGAAACTAACGATGGAAACAGGTTCGAACCCATCTTCTCTGCCCGACTATGTCGGCGGAAAGGTGAAGGGTTTTTGGGAACGAAGAGAGGGTACCACCGGAATGGTGGCTATCGCTCTTGTTGCCGTCACTCTTTTTGTTGGTTGGGGAGTCATCGCTCCATTTGTTGTAGCAACTCTTCTGAATACTGTTTATGCCGGCATTCTCGTAGCATTCTTAACTGGGGTGTTCACATTGAGAAAGGTTTTGATGTCCATGTTTCAAAGTGGATGTCGAGCCATTACTCGTTTGTGGGCCAACATTGATCCAATTGGCATCCAAGAAGAAGACCTCCTGAAAGACAAGAGGGAACTTTCTGGCTTGGATAAGAATTTGGACGAACTTGATGCACAGATTGTTGGGTTGGAGGAAGAAGAAAAAACAACCCAAAATTCAATCGCCGATGCCATGGAGATGGTGAAGGAGGCAAGGGATAAACTGAGTGGCAAGGTGTCTCCAGTTGAATCTCAGGGGCTACAGAGCCAACTCATCTTGAGTGGCAACGAAGCTTCTCGGCAAAGGGATTATTTGACCACTCTGCAGAATTTGAAGAGTACCTTTACGGAACTCTATCAGTTTGGCCAGAAGTGGCGCGGACACCTGGATTTCTTAATCAAGGACCGCGAGAGCTTTATCAAGATTTCAAAGAAGAATCGAAAGATTTCGATTACGGGTCAAAATATGGTTGAGAGAATGAAGGGCATTCTCCATGTTGATCCGGATCGTGTGTATCTCGTGAATGCGGCAATTGAAGCTCAAGCAGATCAATTCAATCGTCGTGTTGGTGTCATCAGAAACTTCGCAAAGACTTATCGCGATACTTTGGTGAAGGGTGACCTTCGCAACGAAATGAACGCTAAGCAGGCTTTGCGCCAGCTTGAAGAATGGGAGCGCCAACAGGGCACCTCTGTTCTCCAGCAGGTTGAATCAAGAGATTCTGAAACGACCCATCC